>Ga0302300_1000146_pt1 | contig 60838 bp, 43 predicted proteins | sample III_Palsa_E1_1_FD_198756 | JGI IMG/M metagenome (GOLD analysis project Ga0302300, IMG submission 198756) | Peat permafrost microbial communities from Stordalen Mire near Abisko, Sweden - III_Palsa_E1_1 | ecosystem: Environmental > Terrestrial > Soil > Palsa > Peat permafrost | place: Sweden...
ATTAATACACAACTCATTCATCTCATCAGGTAATACATCAGTAACCATATCTTCAGGTGGTTGATTTAACCCAATATTGTCATACGAAGTCGAAAGATAATTTTTCATGAATCTTGGAGGTAACTTTGTTTTGTTGTTATCCTTGGTATCATACCATTTTGAGTATCGCATGTGCATCATGACTGGTTTATTAATCCTACTTGTTAGTTACCATCGTTGTTTTTCAGTGTTATGTATATATAACATACATAAACTCCTCATTGTCAATATACCCATAACTACGAAACACAAAATTACATAAATAGTTAGTATGATGTATAAAATTTAAAGTTTTACAAAATTATCAATCATTTCAAATAGCAAGTTATTGATAACACTTATTAACATATTTATAGGTACCAATTTATCACCATTATAATAATATTATGTTGGTGTTTGCAATACATAATATTATTTTATATCAAATACTATAATTACTATATAAGTTGATCATTATAATTTTTTTATCTATCTTTTTGTTTATATGTTTCCATTCAACAACAATTTATATCCTGAGGATATAAAACATTTCATACAAACCTAACATCATTGATACATGGGGTAAAATATGCATTTTTACGTTTACTGTTACATACCAAATGTTGCTTCAAATCAACATTGTAGTCAATATTACGGTATGTAAAAGATACATGAACGTCATCATTATTAGTAATAGTGGCAGTGGCAGAAATCCAGTCATCAGTACATGACGGCCAACAAAATGTTTTATTAGTACAGTGATCAATACAATTATCATTACAATCATCGTTATCATTATCATCATTACTAGTACAGTCACTTACATTAATCTGTAACTTACGATCAATGTTAGTTTTAACCTTATCCACCAAATCATAACATCCATCATATGTTATATCAATGGTGTCTATATTGACATCTTGTTGTAAATGTTGTAAAGAATTAACAGTTATATAGTTAGTATTGAAAACATTATACTCAACATAAACCCTGTCCTGATACAAGAAAAGTTGTCCTTGACTTAGTTTACTAGTGTTGTCAGACATTTGTGAATCTACATTGATCATTGCATACGCATGTGTTGCTGGTTTTAACGTGTCAGATATACCTTTATGTAATATTTTTACTTTGACTTGTTTACCAGATTCAAGTACTCTTTTAATGGTTATCTCATCTGAACTTGGTTGATGTGTATCACAAATATAGGTCCAATTATTAAATACGTTAATTATTTTACGGATAGATATATCCAACTCCTTAATGATAATACAAAACAAGTTATGTTGTTGATTGATAATATTATCAATACTATCTGTTACTGCTCTTCCATCAACAGCACGTACTACATACGACTTATCATCACCTTCAACATTAACAGCAATTCCAATATCTGTATTACACATCGGCATATACTGTTCTCCCCACTTTCTTATCATTGACATATCAACCTCGGTTGGAATACATGGGTCGCGATAAACTAGGCATACTAGACTACCAGTTGTAATTTTTGCCCTACCCATTATTTAATAAAACAAAGTACATATATTAAGAATGTTTAATATATTTTATTGCCAAAACTATCAACGTAATTTACATCTTAATTCACATCCAGTATTAACATATACAAACATATACAAACATATACAAACATTATAAATTTGTTACATACTTAACACTAATAATAGTTAAAATATTGTTGTAACAAAACGATCTTGTTATTTTTTGTAATACGTATGACACAACAAAATTTATAGTTGATGTAGTTATACAACGACATAATGAGCTGATATAGGTGAGTGTTTATGACTGTATAACATACAATATTACACATAATGTTATTATTATACACAATAAGTAAAATAGTATTGTAACAATATAGTCTTGTTATTGCTTATAACATGTGTAACACAGTAAAGTTTATAGTTGACATAATACCAAAACAGTGAGTTAATATAAGTAAATATTTACAATTATATTGTATATGTTATTATTATTATTATTAAACATAATAAGTAAAATGATGTTGTAACAAGATAGTCTTGTTAATGTTTTGTTTGTTTTGTTTGTTTTGTTTGTTTTGTTTGTTTTGTTTGTTTTGTTTGTTTTGTTTGTTTTGTTTGATATGGTTATGATTGTTAATTGGTAGTGGTCATGGTGTCAAACAGATTTCGGTGCACAGATGCAAATGTCACGTGAGTAGTAGGCTTGATAACTTTGAACACTTTAAACTCTTCAATGAATTGAGTGAGTTCGGGACTCGAGACTTCAACCACATAACAATTACCAAACACTGACCAATCACGTGAAAATGTTGACTTGATGTGACCAATTTGCACATTGAATTCATGAGTGAACTTACTGTCAATTAACTTCTTGACTTTGTCAGAACCAATGTCATAAACAACGTTTGAGTTAACTAGTGTGATGTGACAGTGTTCCGAATTGGGTTTCAACATACTATTTTTATGTTCAGGTGATTGACATGTAGACGAATGAAAAGCATCAAACATAGTCTTTGACAAGCACGGATCTGAAATACAGCTAGCATATACCTTACCATCAACAAGCTCAATCTTAAACTTAATTTGACTGACATCGATGGTTTGTGTGTCAAATTCAACATTAGCCCATGGTTTGTATGTTAGTTCTGGATACATAAGAATGTTTTTAACTTCACCTCTGACATTATCCTTTGATTCGACTGTTGAAGCTTTGTATTTAATATAATCAACATACTCCTCCGGAAGGAATTCACTCATACCCTCAAAAGTGGACAGAAACTGGATTAGCTTCAAAGTGTTCTTACCGTCAATCAGACCTTTTGGATTGATGGTTGCCAAAGTGGCATCAACGGTTCGAACCAACTCCTGAAACTTATAGACGTTATCGTTAGACATGTTATTTTATCGATGACATTTGAAACCTTTAAATAAAATCAGTTTAATTATTACTGTTACTATCACTCATACACTATAATAAAATTTTGTGTTCACTTACCCAGTAAGTGACAAGTACTTATATATAAAATGTTATTGGTTATATCCAATACGAAATAAACAGAGTAAAAATATTCATGTTATTAACAAAACCAAAATATTGGTTATTATGGATGTTGTGGATTTCGATCAGATTTTTCTTAATGATAGACAGTGTATTGGTAATTTACTGATTGAGGATAACCACTATGATAATTTAATTAGTAAACTTAAACAGTTTGAAGTTTGTCATGGTCACGTTGATGATGGTATTTTTAACACTAGGACACCAACAAAACCTTATACCTTCTATGAGTTACCAACTCATGAATTATTGTGTGCTATTTGGAATATTTGTAAATATTTTGATGCTAATAGTGTATTAGAGGTAGCTGCTGGTTGTGGTTTGGTATCTTATGTAGCCAATAGCTACATTAATAAAACAGGTATTACATTTTGTCCATCTGACAATAATAGTTGGTTACTAAATAGTAAAGATAGTAAATATGGTTATGTTGAACATCTGTCATTCGATAATATTGTCAGTAGTAATCCCATTTTGATATGTTGGTTACACCATGACTGTCAAGCACAATTTATTAACATGATCAAAAGAAACCAACCACCTTTTATCATTCATGTTGGTGAAGGACCTGGTGGATGTTGTTATGATAGTAACTTCTTGAATATCATGTTATCAATGGGGTATGAGTACCAACTCATACCAGTCAAGACTATTGCCAAAACAGACTACTTTCAACATGATACCATTCGCAACAACACACATTACTCGTATTCAAGAACTTGTATTACACTGTTATATCCCAAACAGTATAGTAATGTTAACTTTACAACTATTGTTGGTGAGCACAATCTTCACACATATAAACCTTGTGATGAACAATACGCAAAACAAGACAAATCAAGGTTACAATCACAATCATGGTTGGACAAATACTTGGACCTACATTGGTTACACCAAATTGGTAATGAACGAGAACAACTCTATCGTTATGGTCATATGCATCCACCCACGAATATATCCCAACTTATTACTAGTAGGTTTATCGGTAGTAATTGTGGTTTACAAAACCATGACTATACTCCTCCCATTACACAATTTGGTAATAACCAGCTATGGATTGAGCATAGTAATCCTTGCGTAACTCAAGACTATAATTTACCTACTGTTGTTAATGCTGGTTCTCATGCATTAATGTCTACATCAACATGTCAACAAGATGTAGATCTTTGTTACTCCACATTGGCTGCTCTTTATATGAATACTGGTAATAGTTTGTTATCTCCAACAGATACTAGTTTTGTGGATATGTTTAACGATATTTATACACACCAACTACAATTACAAACACAATTACAACTACAAAAACAAAAGCGTGTTCATGATGAGTTTGTTGACGTAAATTTGGACTGTTCAGATGGAACACAACATACAATTAGACTATTACAACTACCTGATAAAGTTGCCAATCTTGAACAACATATAAATATAGATAATTATGAACATATCATGAAGTATTTAATTAGTGTAAAGATTAACAGACCCAAAATACATCTTCTCACAGCTACCAACATTGACACAACCAAAGACATTAGTGACCTATTTGCATTACTTCAACCAGTAACAATGAACTAATCTTCTGTCATTCATCACTACTAAAATACAATGAGGCACCAAGTAATGGTTAAAAGTGTAAGTATAAAGGAACATATTCTTATTGGATAAGAATATTAATCATGTATGAATGAACAATTACGAATAATGAGTAGTTTTATACCTCTCATGTGTTAACTTAGATTATTCAAATACATACAAACACAAATATATGTTCTTTATAATATGTAGATTGTTATATTGCAATATAATATAATTTAAGTATGTATTGTTTTTATATGTGTTTGCTCTCGTGTTGAGTGAACAAGAAAGCAAACACACATAAAAAATATTATATTTACTTCACACAACGATAATACAATATGTTATGTTTGTATCGAGTAGTAAATATATTATTAGTAAATAATAGAACAAAGAAAAGATCAATACAGAACAGTGAAGTGACGTGGAAGTATATAAATAAAGTGATATTCCACTGCGAAAGGAGATTACTAACATGTTATTTGAACGTGTTGACCCATATATTAGTCAAACAAGAGAAGTGCCGACCGCCTTAGGCACAGCTTTTTCTGCACCAACAATCATGAAAACAGAAGATTATCTCTCTTGTCCAGATAATAGTATTTACTTTCATATAGGTGTAAATACTAACCCTTTATCCATTGATGGGCAAAGCTGTATTTATTCACCATCTAGTGAACAACTCAAAAGTCTCTGTGATGTATATGGTGATGAAGGAGATGTGGATAGTGTTTATGTTTACACTAACATTGATTCGTGTATTCCAGATATAACTGGCTCACCAATCAGTCAAGTAGAGGAAAGTTCACAGTGTTATAACAGTAATGATACTAACAACACTACACCAACTACACAATCTTCTATTAAGAGAGAAAGGAAGGAAAGGAGGAGAGGGAAGTGAACTACTAAAATAGTAATAAGAGTAACAATCAAAAACTACTACCACGATCCAATACTACAAAGTTATTATCTATTCTCCATCTTCCCCTCTTTTCTTCCACTTATTAATAATATTGTTAACACTACGACTCGTATTAGTTACGAAGTATAATGTAATCAACAAGGTTAACTAACCAGCTAGTGTATTCTTACCAAGTAAGAATATATAATAAAGTTAAATTATAACATCTTTATGCCAGTAAATATATTTATATTACATATACAAAAATACATAAATTGCATAATTTTACAATTTATGTACTTTAATATGTGTTGGTGTAACATATAATATACTAAACATTTTACTATTTTTTGTTTCTCTCTTTTTTACTTTTCTAGTATTTACTTTTCTAGTATTTAACCAAATCTAATCACTGGTTAAAGTGTATATATCTAATTACCAACTACTATTCTAACTTTTAACACTATAAATAGTGACTGTATCAAAGCAATTATACATTCTATGAATGTATATATTTACTTACATGTATTAAGATTATAATTGTATTGTATTCAAAACACGCAAACAATTTAATTTATATTAGTATTATTAAACATATAAAATGTCAAGTGAACAATTATTTATAGATTTTATTAAATCTGGTGAAGACCAAACTACTATTCATATGATGGATAGTAAAGATAGACTAATATTGCACACTTTGGCTGAGAGAAATAATTTGTATTCATGGTCCTACTATGATAGTAGTTTAAATGCTTACTACTTATATATTAGAAAATGTAAATGTGGTGATAGGAGAATATCTCGTGACGAATATGACCTAGTTTATGATGGTTACTATTGTGGTACATATTTTAACTGTCCCAAGTGTGACAGATTTGTTGAGGACCCAACACTAAAAGAGACACTTGCAAATAATGTTATTGTAGTTTCTAAATATCCAAATTTAGTAAATCCTAAAAAGAGGTCAAAACGTCGTCATTTAACACTTATGAACAAGTACCAAAACTTAGAAATTGGTATCACAGATCCCATATCTTATTTATTAACACTAGTTGTATTGGTGACAGATAACTATTTACAGATAAAACAACATGACATCAAACAACAACAAGACACATCAAATCGATGGTTTAACATTGCAAGACAGTTACCATTGGAATTACAAGAAATCTTGTGTCACCGAACTTTTGGTTCTTCTAAATTATCATCACTCATACACGGTAAGGTTGTTACCTATCAAGCTAGAACTATATTTAGAAAGTTCTGTCATGAATCAATATATAATCAACTGGTAGTCAATGAAGCATAACATTAACATTATGAACATTAGTGGGGTGTAATTATTACGGTTAGTAGTTACTAGTTACGCCTAGTAGTGAGATTGAACAGATCAATAGTCTTTATGGGTTAGATGAAAGAAGAGGGAGAGGGTATATTGATAGTGTTTACATTAATGCCAACTTGATTGATCCAAATATGGCTTATTCGCTGACCGATGAAGTAATAGAAAATGTACCATGTGATACAACAGATAGTAATACAAAATGTCAACTTAAAACGAATGAGGTTAAGTCTGAAATCGAATTGCTATTAGCATTTAACAGATCACGTGACATAAGTGAACTTCTTAAACGACTTCAACCACCTAAGCATCAACGAGATTATTGTTCTTCATCAAATCAAGGGTGGTGGAAAAGTAACTAATGATGAGGACACAGTATAAAATTATTAATTAATCAATTGACTATCTAATTCTTACTCGGTAAGAATATCAAGTAAGGAATATATTGCATTATTTCCTCCTCCTTTTTCTCCTCCTTCTTCTCCTTCTTCTCCTCATCCTTCTCCTTCTCCTCATCCTCATCCTCATCCTCATCCTCATCCTTCTCCTCATCCTTCTCCTCATCCTTCTCCTCCTCATCCTCTGTATGAATGAATAATCGTAATTAACATTAGTCCATGAACTATATTAACACATTAAAATTATATATATATATATATCTTTATCTCATGTTTGTGAATTGTAATATGTTGGTATAGTCTGTATTAACATATCACAATTTTTATCTCTTTTAGTTTCGTTGGGTAGAAAAAGGTTTAACCATATATAATATATAATATATTTTACAAGTCTACAAACATGATAGTAACAAAATATAATCATAGGTTATATTATTTAATAACGATTTAACTAATATTTACTTTATATTAATGTTTATTATATCATCATAATAGTACATTATAATTGTATTAGTTTGAGAACAATTAGTAGGGATTGCGAGAAATATTAAACATATAAGAAGTCAACTATACCCTCCTCCACCTTTAAGTTTGGGTAATAAAATATTTAGACTAGTCATTAACAAATATCTTGTCTCACAAGATTGTAAATATCTTGTCTCACAAGATTGTAAATATCTTGTGAGACAAGATATTTGTTAATGACTAGTCTCACAAAATTATAAGTATAAAATAAGATTTGTATCTCTTGGAGAGATATAAAATATTAGTTAGTAGCCCCATCTACATAAGTTTGAAAGTTTGAAAGTTTGCAAGGTCGGACATCAAACGTAATGTAACACATTGTGTACCATAGATTCTGTATTCTACATATACATCTTCACGAAATAATATTGCTTGACCCATATTTGGTAGATAATTAAGTGATGTATTTAAAGGAAAATCAATGGTGGTAATGTAATCATAACCAGAGTTTCCTAACATGTCTTGTGGATGAGTGTTAACATTCACAGGAACATTTTCTCCATGACTCAACATGAATGATGTGACAAATTCTTCCTTCGAAGGAAAACCATAAAATGGTGGTTCATAAGTCCAAGGACCTTGGATATTTAACACATATGCGCCTTTAGGACCTGAATGAAGTTTCTTTACTACTACACAGTACAAATTTATATCTTGTGATAATTCGTCAATATCAAATGGTCTACTATAGACAGATCCTATATTATTAGTTTTAGTAATTTTAACTCCATAAATATATGGTTTACCTTCTACCTCCTTCACTATGAATACATCCATTTTTCTCTTATAAGGAAAGTAATATTGACCCTATTTATCTTGTATTTCCCTATCTAATTCAGGTGGAACTCTGGGATCTCTATAAATTAACATAACTAAAGTGCCATCCTCAACATCCATATTTGAGTCCATATTATTATCAAACTAAATTAATTAAGTTAATTTATTATTAATATAATTCTACATTAAGTAATGAAGATAGTAAACATTTATATGTTCAACATATATAAAGTAATTAAACATAATTATTACATATATCATCTATATTTTCTAATTCACAACTACAATACTTTATATTTACGACTTTGTAACAAATGGTTACCATTTTGTACTTAGTATAATCTATGGATGATTAGATGGATAAATAACAAATGCGTACCTCATTAAAATTTAAACTGTGTTATATAATACAGAAAAGTATAAATGTAGTCCAAGACTGCATTAATAGTTAATGTTATAGTGATGTTACATGTATGTAAAGTTTGAGGTGTGTAATATTTATAAATTTGTATTTAACAGATACGATTTAATTTATATGTTAAATAAAATGTCATCTGTAGACATGTTTATAAATTTTATTAAATCTGGTGAAGACCAAACTACTATCCATATGATGGATAGTTATAAGCGAATGTTGTTACATACTCTGGCTGAGAGGAACAATTTGTATTCTTGGTCTTATTATGATAGTAATTTAAATGCTTATTACATTTACACTAGAGAATGTAGGTGTGGTGACACGCAATCTTCTCATAATGAAGAAGATTTAGTTCATGACAGATATTATGGTGGTACCTTCTTTAATTGTCTTAAATGTGGTACGTACACTGAGGACCCAAAAATCAGAGAGCGATTAACAAACAATGTTATTGTATTGTCAAAGTATGCTAACACGATAAATCCCAAAAAGGGATCAAGACGTCGTCACACCACGTTCATGAAAAAATACCAAAATTTGGAATTTGGCATTATAGATCCCATATCTTATGTATGTACTTTGGTTATCTTGGTATCTGACAACTATTTACACATAAAACAACAACAACAATGGGAAACAACAAGTCGATGGTTTAACATTGCAAAACAATTACCATTAGAATTACAAGAAATCTTGTGTCACCGAACTTTTGGTTCTTCTAAGTTACTACCTTTCATACATAGTAAGCTTGTTGCTTATCAAGCTAGAACCATACTTAGAAAGTTCTGTTATGAATCAACATGTAATCAATCAGTAGTTAATGACATATAATATTAATAGTTAACTGTATTGACTGAAAACAAGTATTATAAATATTGATATAATGTAACAATTACAGTAGTAGTTATAGTATAGTTCAATACATTTTCTTATGCAATGTGTATAAATTACTTAATTGATTTCTATTATAGACTGGGTAAAGTTGCCAAACACTGACAATTGTAAATTATAGCAATAAACATTGCGATATGTTATGAAATCAATAGACATAAGGAGAGACAAAGAGCTATAATGGATCAGTCATTAATTAATGCAGTTAGTGATGGTAGTTTGGTCGATGTGAAGTTTTCGTAAGTGGCTTTTTTCCACTCCATAATGTGATAGATGTGTGTTCACCAGAATTACGTGAGATGATGACTTACGTTTTGCCAAGTACATCACCAACTAATTTTAATATTGTTGTTGATTAGAGGGAAAGGAAAAGGGGTTGTTATTTACAACATAATGTTGTAAAGGTTGTATGTTTGATACGTGTTACTCTTCTCACTTAGTTTTGGGTGGTTTAGTGACGGTTGTTAAAACCTTTGTACCGTTGGGATAAGAGACTGTGGTCGTCTTGACAGTTGAAACTTTAGGAGGCATATATTTTAGAAGGTGTTTTTATTGTAATAACTTAGTCCAAAAAATCAGTAATGATAGTATAGGAACATGTTCTGGTACAATTTGTAGTTATCATAAATGTTTAAAATTTGTAACTCTAGCAATGTTGGCTATAATAACATGTTTAACACATGATATCTGATTATTATCGTAATTATTATAGTTAATAGTTACACTATAACTTAAAACATGATCCAATATGTACATTACTTATTAGTTTATTATTATGAAATAAGTAATATTATCAAACATTGACAAATATAAAGATTGACAATAAACATTGCGACATAATATAAAATCAATGGAGGCAAAGACAGTAACTTATATTAATTACCATAATGGACAACCAGACAACACTAATGTAAAGTTTGTTGTTACCAAAACAACACCATATGTCGGACCTGAACAAGAACCAGATGTAAAATGGAAATTCTTCATTCCTTCAGATCCGAAGTATGAAGTATCTGAAGTGGACATCAAAGCTTTCAAAGACAAATACTGTAGCAAAGAATAACCAAAAACCAATAACCAAATTAATTACCATTAGTAATGGTAATAGATACATATACAAAAAGTAATTACTTACTCATATCTCTGTAACGACAACAATCCTACTGCTCCCCAGTGACAACAATAATAACCATCACGTATGTGATTATAAGTTTACTATTTTAACAAGACCATCTTGTCACAAACAACAATGTTATATCTCATTTAATATCGAAACTTGTATATATTTTACTTTTAAATATATACATATATAGTTCGTTTTGTCGTATATTAATACTATAACAATATCGTAGTGATAAATAGTTAATCTCACTACATAAAGACTATTCATCTACATATATAATACCTTCACGTTTTATATTGTGTAATTATTGTTAATACATACTACACAACATAATAACTATTTACCATTACCGGAAATAATAGTTAGATACAATGTTTAGATTATCATGATAACCATAACTGAATTTGTAACTTGTTATTGTGTGATAACACAGGTTATGCATCATGGCATTACTCAAATGTTGTGAGAACAATGACATATGTAGTGTTAAACAGTTACTATTAAATCCAGACATCGATGTTAATTACTACTCTAAGTAGTAATATTAGTTTATAAATTTATAATAGTAAGCTGTTACAGCTCTAATCATGGTTTATAAGTTGTTAAAACTCACTGATTCTTAGGATTTTCTGGACTTGCTCTCCAGTGTTTCTCAGCTAGATTAAAGGCCCCATTGTGGGACAGCTCAGGATCGGCAGCTTTGATGCGAGCCATCTCATCCTTCATGTACAAGTTGTATGGGGTTGGAGTTCGAGGAACCTTACTCTTTGCAGCGGCTGATGGCGCACGTGACACTTTGCTTCGATTAGGATCAGTAGTATTAGATCTTCCCGATGGCTGTGGACCGGTATATTTAGTAGTAGAAGACATGCCTACATCCAAAGATCTTCTCGGATGAGCCATACGTGGGGTGGGTGGATGGTAAATAAGGTCAGGTGAAACTGACAGCATTAAACCACTCTTCTCCATGAGTTGTCCAAGTTTGACCATCTCACGAATTTCACGCAAGAGCTCCACCGAACTATAAGTATGATCTAATCTTTGAAGTCTATCCACCAACTCGTCAATGGGCATAGCAACATGTGGAAGATCTTCGAAGGCTCTAACAATACGATGAATATCGTTATGGCTGGCGATTGGGCCATCAGCCGAATACAGTTGAACTAGCTCATCATTAGTCCTAATAGCGGTTTCAAGAACTGTACGAATGTGATTTGTGTTGACATACAGACCCCGTTTAAGGAAGTTATCCCTGATAGCATTGATCAGTTCACCTTCTTCCATACCCTCAAATAAGGCATTATTCCAATCAAGCTCGTCAAGTGCTACATTGATAATCTCTTGATCAGAGACGTTGTCCGGTTGTGAGTCGACAACTGGAGTATTAGCATCAGCAAGTGACAGCTTCTCAGTACTGTTGGAGAGATTAAAGCGAGATGATCTAGACATGATTACTGTGATCGATAGTTTTATCTTAGTTGTCTATTTTTTTTTCAATTTTACTGGCGTTTATTATAACATATTTTAACGCAGTTACAACAATCGATATTATCATTGTAAGTTATTTAATATGTAGTTAACATAACAAATTCAACATAAATAAGTGTTATAATCAAAATGTTATTGTAACAAGACAATCTTGTTAAAATTTATTTATTTATAAAAGTTAACTAACTAGTTAGTTGTGGTCATGGTGTCAAACAAGTTTCGGTGTACAGATGCATAAGTTACATGTGTAGTATGTATTAACAATTACCACTTAATATAATAACTAATTACCACTATCGGAAATAATGGTCAGTTACAATATTTAACCACCCCGATAACCACCCTAATAACCATAACTGAATTTATAACTTATTATTTTACAACGATAAAGGTTATATACATTATGGCATTACTAAAATGTTGTGAGGACAATGACATATGTGGTGTTAAACAATTACTATTAGATTCAGACATCGATGTTAATTACTCATTGCGCAATGGAGGTAAGTCTACATTTCCATTAAATATTGCCTGTGGCAAACAATACTTGGAAATTATCAAACTGTTGTTGGCACATCCAGACATTGACATTAATAAATGTAGTGTTTCAAGAGAAACACCATTGTCAATTGCCTGTCGTAATGGTTATATCGATGTGGTTAAGTTGCTGGTACAACATCACAGTATTATGATTAATACTACTTTCACCGACAAAACTCCTTTGTTTCATGCTTGTGAACATGGTTTTACCGATATTGTTAAATTACTATTATGGCAACCAGACATTAACATTAATAAAGTTGATGCTTTCGGATATAACTGTTTGCACATTGCAACAGTTAACAACCATATCAAAGTGGTTAAATTACTGTTACAACAACCAAATGTTGTTGTTAATAACGTTAACGAATTTGGCAAAACATGTTTGTCCATTGCCTGTGAATTAGGTTTTACCAACATTGTTAAGTTGTTGTTGAAACATCCAAAGATAAATGTAAACTTGTTGGCAACACAAGGTATTGCTAGTGATAAACAATCACCATTACATATAGCCTTTACACATCGACATGTGGAAACATTTAAGGTATTATTAAAACATGACGATGTTGATGTTAACCTACCAAGTAGTAATGGTATGACCATTGTAAAAAGTTTTGTGTCTTGTTATGCCCCTAGCGATAAACATGTTACTATGTTACGGTCACTACTTAAACATGGTAAAACACAAGCTGTGTTTACTAATAATGCTATTGCTAATAATACTATATTACAGTATGCTTGTGAGTTTAATAATGTTTATATCATCAAGAAATTACTAATGTCCACTGGTATAACAACTGGTGGTTGTATCCATCGACTGGTGTTTGCTTATAATGATAATAAGGATGTCACCAAACAGTGGACACCAGAGATTGACTCCATACCAGAAACATTTACAACAATTGTATTGTTATGTGATGACTACTTTAAATTTAACAGTGAGACCAACAAAAAGAAAACAAGGTCTTTCTTGTCAATATGTACTAAACTACCTATTGAGTTACAGATGTTAATTTGCAACTTGTTGTTCGATTCGTCAAAAAGATTTGTATCATCTAAACTTGTCAATGATAAGGTAAGAACTATCTTATGTTAACATAAATATTATCACATTAAACTGTTAAACCATTAAACTGTTAAACCATTAAAGCATTGAACTGTTAAAGCATTAAAGCATTGAACTGTTAAATCATTGAACTGTTAAAGCATTAAAGCATTGAACTGTTAAATCATTGAACTGTTAAAGCATTAAAGCATTGAACTGTTAAATCATTAAAGCATTGAACTGTTAAATCATTGAACTGTTAAAGCATTAAAGCATTGAACTGTTAAATCATTGAACTGTTAAACCACTAAACTGTTAAAGCATTAAACTATTTATTTACAACACAATGTTGTAACTCTCTATATACAGTAAGATAATTATCTTTATAACCAAACTACCAACACAATGTTAATTTACCATCTTCTCATCTATTAGTTATTTATGAAGATTTAATTATAAGTGGTATTAATGTTAATATGTATTAAATTCATTTACTTGATAAACCTAGTTTGTCAAAACTATTAACATAATAGTAATAATTTACATATCCAATTAACACTCGTTATGAAATATTAATTCATCAGGTGGATCTGTTGTTTTGAATACCAATTGTTACTCTCTTACATCATTCAAAATAATGTACATATATGTAAACAAGTTACTATTTTATATAATATCTTATCCAGTTGTTAATAAAACATTTTAACTAGTTTATATATTTGTTAATTATACTATTATTCCAATATCTTCATTGACAACGGGGATATTGGAATAACAACTATAAGTTCCTCAAATAAAAACACATATATTAAATGGTTGTTAACAACAAAGTTAAACAATGTTAAATTTATATCTCGGAGATATAAATATTATATTATAATTTGTTACTCATCACTCCTTACCTTTTGTTCGTCATGAGCTTCTTTCTGCTTTTTAGTTTGTTGTCTATCCCATGCTTTCGCTTTTTGCTTGACGAGTCGTTGTTGTTGATGAACTTGGTGTTTAGTGCCAATGAACAACATGTTATCAGCCCTAACAATTTTATATGAAAGTGGTGAATCCTTATCAAAATACTCCTGCCCTTGAAGATATTCACTATGTAACCGTCCATCGCAGTTTGGACACAGGGCATAGGAACCCATATACGAACCAAAAACACCATAATCACCATGCCACACAAATTGGTCAATAGCCGCTGACTTGTGACAGTTAAGGTGAAAGAGTTTTTGATCATACTCTGTTATCTCAACGTCACGGTTGATGTAGGTGCAACTGGTCACACCCAACAATTGTGCTTTAATTTCAAGCTTCTTACGATAACCAACATTGGGTACATGCAACTCTAGTGTTTGTTTGTTTGCAATTATATCTTCAAGCTGTCTCTCAACCTGTTCAAGCTCATCATCAGTATATACGTGTTTAACATCATTACTATCTTGTGTTTGTATATATATTTGTTGTTGTTCCATTAACTTAACACTTTGATAACTATCATCCATAACACAGTATTTATTTGGTGTAATGTCCATTGGTAAAATAAAGAAGTGGTAAGGTTTTGTTTATAATTATAAATATTATATTCAATTTACAATTATCACTGGATAGTATTGCATCATTGTTAACTTATTATAAATGTATTGAATGTCATTATAACACGCACAGAAAACTATTCAACTGACCAAATTTTGTACCACATATAACATCTTGTTTAGTGTGATGCGACTAATCAAACTTACTACAACATAGCAAGGTAATTAAAATACAAGGAACATATGGTGTTTTGTACATGGATACAAAACACCATTGTTAATCCGAAGTACATAATAGAAGTAAATAATGGTAGATGTTATGTATTCATCGTTATGTATATAATTTTACTAAATACGTTGATAACAAATATATACTTTGTAATTGATTTTTTACTAGAACAAAATATTTCACATAAAAACATGTCGATTCTTTCTTCGAAAGAATATGAGGGACTGGTTAAGGATGTACCATCGATGATAGCCGGTGAGGTCAACGATATTCTATTTAAATGGGAACATACGAATATTGGTAATAAATTAACTATTGACAAGTATAGTAACAATAATTTTGTTATTACCGGTGACAAAGGAATTATTATTCGTAAAGGCGATGTTTGGACAGGAGAGAGATATTTTGGTGAAGGTGGTAGTAATGATAAGGCGATTGTGTTGTGGTTTTACAATTCTGATGTAAGAAACTATTTCTCTGTGTTATACACAAGACACAATACACAAGATTTCGTTCTAAGTCGTGCCTATTCTGGTGAATATGTGACGATGATTGAATCTTACGACGAGGAAGAGAAATACAACATTCATGATATGTACAAAATTGTGAAGAACGTAAACAATCTAGTTAATGTATCATATGATAATGAATATGCAATCCCAGATTGGTTTGATGAGCAAATTCAAAATGGTAATATTCGTAAAGTTAAGATTATTGAAACCTTGGTATTGGGAAAGTGGTTTCCGAATAGGACCGAAGCACAGATGGATATAACAATTTATCCTGATGACACAAGAGCTGGAATTCTATCAGTCACAATACCCATTAATAGAAATGTTAGTAATACACGAACTAAAACATATTACTACACATTCAACTACGATAGTAATGGAATTAAGTTTCTTTTTCCCACACCTGATTATGTAGGTGAGGATGAACACTACAATCCAAATGTTGTATCGTTGAATGCCTTCAGTGATGGTTTAATTTCAGCTACCTACATTCCTAGAGGATATTTCATCACCCAAGATTTACATACTATTAGTATGCCTCATTATGTAATAACTTTGTACCAAGATAGTGGCAACATTAAGTCCGTTAATTACTATGATGATAAAGTTAATAAGATACCAATTCATACAAGTGTCTATTCACAGAATGGTAGGTTGAAAAGTTATGTTAACTTTGTTGATCCACAACTATCTGTTGATGTTAATGCCAATAATCATGTTCATTTAGATAATCTGTCAGAACTGGAGAGAAAAGGTATTGAGGAAGTAATCGAGCATGAAGGAGAGGAGTATTATCACTTAGAGGAATAAAACCAATGTTGTATAATAAAACATATAACCACTTGGGTTAAAGAACTAGAGCTATTGAGAGTAATCTAATTACTCTTTTTGTTATAAAACACAATTGTATACTATGTACCTAAACAATTTAATGTGTTGTAAACATATTAGGCATTATTGTAACTGTTATGACAAACAAACATTACATGAACAATATAAGTTGTCGATTATAGGATGTAATTTTACAAATCAACTGAACAACTAGGAATCACTACAACAACCTAAATATTTAGATTAAAGATATGAGAATAATAGAATAGGAGGATAATAGAGGGTCACAGCTATTCTTACCTTGTAAAAATGAAAAAAAGGTGTTGCTATAATATAAAATCATGGATGACATGGAGATCAGATTAGATAATAATAAGGACCTTTGGAACTCCATAGATAATACTATAATGCAACACTTAGCAATAGGTGTAGTTACACCTCGTGGTGACTATGATGAATATAAAGAATTAACACGTAATATCGAAAAATTTAATGGTGGTTACATGTTAGATCAACCAGGCGGTGATATTGAACCAAATAAGGTTATAGTACGATATATTGGTGTTAACAACACAAATGAGAACTATTATGTTGATCATGTATCTGATAGTTATAGTATATTATTTTTCTGTATTATTGGAGTGGGAGTTGCCATTGATAGACGTGGTCACGTTATAACATCTACACCAACAACCACAGGAGACGATGATATAGAAGAATATATTGAAAGAATTCAGGACACACGTTCTAAACTACAATCGGTTCTAAACAATACTAATTATGGGTCATACACTATCAAACTATTTAGTTTTGTTGATGAGATCCATTACAAATGGAGATAAATAAACTATTATCATGTGACACAAAAACATAATTACTTAAGCTACAAAACTAAGAAACAGAGTGAAGGAGGGGAAAGAGGAGTAGGGAGGGGAAAAGTAGGGGAAAGGAAGAGTGGGATCATTGAGAGTAATCTAATTACTATTTTCTGTTATAAAATACAAATGCATGTTACTCACTTAAACAATTTAATGTTGCTTGTGTGTTACTTTGGGTAACAAATTATATTACAATTATATGTTTGTGTATATAATTAATATTGCTTGTTAAATAATGATATTACAATTATCATGATAATACAATTATTATGATATTATAATTACCATAAATGATCTGAACATATACATACATCACATACAAAATATGATGTCGAGATTATATAATGTAATGTTGGTTATTAGATAGACGTCTGATAATGGTGAAGTTACTGAGACAACAATACTGTGGTGTAAAATACCCGATAAACAATTAACCACTAAATATGTTTTCAACTATGTTGAAGGTATAAGATTTAAACACAATGGTAAACCACAAAGTTAAAATTGTGACACCTATATAAATGACTAAAAATAAGTTCAAAATTCAATTTCTTATATGTATTATCATTAGTTAGAGTTGATAAGTAAAAAATAGATGCTTGATGGTAAAGTAAATCAACACACAAAATGCGTAGTTATGGTATCTACTGGTCGTATGATGATTATTGGTCACTGTTGATGGATTTTAACCGTAATGAGATGAATGAAACCAAATTCCAAGATTATTCAAATAAGGGTTGGAAGTTTACATTTAATAAAACTGGTAAGTATCTTAAGGTGAATGGAGAAGTAGTTGACTCATATGATGAATATAAGCATAGGAAAATTATTATGGAAGAACTTAGTGAATTCGACACTGCATTCTCGGAGATTCACATAGAATATGGATATGGACCTGAACAGATTTACCATGTTATTCCAACAGTTGACATTGAACGGCAAAGTACCGGTGAGCATATTAATTTCCCTAACAACATTGTTGATATTTATGGAAAATACTATCGTGAAGGTAATCCTGAAAATTGGCTCTTGGTTGGAAAGTTGACTACTGATAAGTACTTCTTTTATCGGGCTTGGTGTGACATTACTGGTTTATATTGTGATGGTGATGATGATGTGGGTTTGTATATTTGTGACGATTACCAGTTGTTACTTGAGTCAACTATGACCAATGATGAGATATTAGCTGTTGGGGTTCGGTGATTAACATCCACACACTTGACACTTGACACTTGACACTTGACACTTGACACTTAACACCTCACATTTAAATTTGTAAATATTAAGACTATCTGGGATAGTCATTATTTTTATCTTTTACCTTTATTTCTCAAAGAAGAATAAAGACATGAGTATGGTTAATTTTAAAATCCAAAGTTATATTATATAATTACATATTTAAACGTGTTTAAATATATCCTATCTTACATTATCTTGTTTTTGTCAGTATACAAAAACTTTAAGTTTAAACAGGTAAAGTATTAGTTAACAATTACATTGTAATCTTCGACCTGTTATTATAAGAACAGTAAACAAAATCTTGATAGGTTTTTATTAGTGTGGTATAACTTAATACTGTATTATAAACACTTTAGTCGTGTATGTGTATTAATTAACATTAAAAATAATGGTACTACATTAGTAATGTAATAGTAACAAACATATAATAATTATGTGTCATTATTTGTACTAATACAAATTAAAATGACAATAATAACACGTAACAATTATGTGTTTACCATGTAGTTGGAATAGAGGAGAGAAGATTACTTTAAATTTTCCTCGATGTATAGTTATTACCATGACATATTAAGTGTACTTCAGTGTTTTATTGTGTTTAACGATATGTTAAGTTGTTAAAATGGTTACAACTTGTTAATCTACCTTGTTTGTAATTATGTATACTAAAAAATGGTCATATTAAAAATATACTACACGAACAACTAGTAATTGTAATAATGGTAATTAGTAGTGTATAATAAAATATTGTAATAATAGTCATGTGATCATTAAAATATTTACGAACATATTTTACACATATTGTTTATTATATGATACAAGCATGATGATTATACAATATATGTTGTTATTTTATGTAATGACTCCGTATTTTAAATAGTATTAACATTGTATGTTACAATATTATATTTATATTACTCTTCTATGTTAAACTATTTTAACATATTAGTAACACTACATTTCAAACTAGTAATATATTTTAGTATTGTGTCAACCTTTATTTTTTTGGTGTAACTTTACATGCTGTAACTAGTATACAATGTTTTACCTAAGTACTTATATCAATGTATGTTGTCTCACTAAAACATATTACTACTATTATATCTCGATTAATACATTATACATACACTAATATATTATTGTTACCATAATTTAATAGTGACATGTTTCAACATGTTTATGATATGGTAACATACCCATATATATATATATATATATATATATATATATATATATCTAACATTTTGTGTTTATGTTGTTTACAAGAGTTTAAACTTTAACCAATACAATGTAATATATTATAAAACACACCCCATACTTGTAAAAATAGAAACTTTAATGTCTATCAAGGTACATACCACTTTTTAATATTTTATTCAAACTACATAATACAACTTATACAGCAAATTTTAATTTTAAGTAAATTATACTTACTTACTTACAACTAATATAAATAATGTGTATTAACTTAACTAACTTTAACATATTTTTGTCATGATAAAGTTAGTTAAGTTAATTATTAATATTGTCATTAACTGTAAACATGTATTAAAATTTAATTTATCTATCCACTGTATTCTTATTACTATTTCTATACTTTTCTCTCTTGTTTCCTATTTTTTTGTAACTTATTTTATAATAGTATAACGTATACTATTACTTATATTGTTAACTACACATATTACATAATTACAAGGACGAAAATTGGAGTGTAATTACATAATAGCTGTGTAAGCAACTAACCACAAATGTTCATTTGTAACACATTGTTATCAACATTATCAAAGGTGTCATCACGTGTAATATTTATGTATTCATTAAATAGATATTTGCGGTTAGTTGCTTACACAGCTATTATGTAATTGCACATAGTAATTATACATTAATACATAAATATAATAATTTCTTTATCTTTTGTTTATTTTAATATGCACGATCGTCATAATCTTCTATATCTCTCCACCACCCCTCACACGTAAATGTCCTTTTCACGTTTCCTCTCACTCATCACATCTTCAATGTTGTTAAATATACACTAGTTACTATTGTATAATAATTTAATATTGTTACTAACACTACCTTTTGGCAAAGTTCTTAAAATACCCCAAATATTAATATACCGTTGTTTATAGAAAAATTATAATAACTAACTTTAACGGTATATTAATATATGGGATATTTTAGTAACAAGATCTTGTTACTAAAATATTTTTATGATGTGTATTTTTTTTACTACAATTTAACTATTTCGGTCTAGTTTATACTGGTATAGGATGTTTTCACAACTACAATAATTATATTAAGTTGTATAATAACAACTCAAATAAATAATTATTAATTTATACAACTTAATAATTATTTATGTAAAGATTACATAGATTTATTTATTCTAAATATATGTAAGTACAAAATAATACTATATTAATATTCTCACTCATCTTCATCCTATTCACTATGTCCCACTCTTCTGCCGCTCTCATCACATGATATTAGTACAATTACACAATATTCGTGTAGGCAGCAAACCACAATGATCGTGTAATTATCAGTGATAATAACATGGCGAGTTATCACATTATACTTGTATAGTCACATGATCATTGTGGTTTGCTGCCTACACGAATATTGTGTAATTATCTGCAGTTCTAACATATATGTACTTACTTCTTATATATTCCCCTCCTCCCCTTATCCTTATCCTCCTCATAGATTTATACAAACAAAAATAAAAAATACAACCTAAAAATTTAGTATTGGATATCACAACTTTATATTATATGTTATATTAACATATAAATATGTATTTAATCAGCAACATATTTGATACATATATATACTTAAGTACAAATATTCATTGAATTAAATATTTAACATCAAACTGTTTTTATACACAAGATTTAGTAGATGTATATACATGAATGTTATTACCATATGAGTAATAAACATTATTTCTTACGACAACATGTAATAAACATATTTGCTATATATATATTATTAACATAATACATATTAAATATTACAGTTCAAAACTTCAACATAATAAAAAATACCAATAAGTCAAATATTGGTTCTGAATTAGATCTAGGTATAAAATAATCTCATACCTCAAGTATGAGAAATGGAATAACATTTATCTATACAGAAATAAGTATGATATAAACTCTGTTAATTATATCACTATATACTTTAATTGTATACCAAAATATAACCATACTAAAAAATTATACAGTAAAGATTGGGATACTGAATATTTTAACTACATGTGTATATGTTAATAATAAGTAATTATTATTGTTAATAATATAATTGGATGACCCAATGTTAACAATAATATTTTAGGTAATATAAACTGGGACAGGAAATAAGTATGATGATTGGGATGAATAGAAAATGAAGAGAGAAGAAGAGAAGAGGTTCAACTAACAATTTTATTTGTCACATTTTATAATTTATGTTACATGTATTACAATTTATAATCTAGTTAATAATTATATTTGCTATATAATAGTAATACATGAAATTAGTACAAATTATTGTTTGAATGATATTCATGACTACTGTAGTACAATGTCAATGACAAGATTTGATGACTAGTAAAATAAAATTAGATGTTGAATGATATATAGTGTATATATTTATGTGGTAATAATATTACGAATACAGGTAAAAATATGGTTTTTACAAATTTTGTGTAAAAATACTTCATACCAAAAAATTCCTGTAAAAACCGGGTATTGAAGTTGTTAACTATATAGTATATGTTACAGTAACAATATAAAAACATGTTTTTAATAATATTGTTTACATACATTATTATGTTAATGGAAATATTATTGCAGATACTAATTTTAGTGTTTTACTGACATCAGTATATATATACACTATGCGTAAAATAATACATACAGATACTAGATGATAAGATACTAGTAATGTCATTATTTATTCCTTACTGTAATATACAATGTAGATACTACATTATATATATATTATATATTAATAATAATTACATAAGTAGTTATTAAATTTTGTGGTGAGTTAATAAAAACAATACATGTTCAACATGTATTTATATGTGTTAGTAATGCTATTTATGTAATAAAATATAACAATATTGTATTGTTATGATAAAAAAATTTATAATATTTGTATATTAGTGATATTAGTGATATTAGTGATATTAGTGATATAATTATATAGCTATCTTTACCCACAACAATTACTATATTTTTTACCTAAAACAGTTATTATTAGTTATTCTTGAATGTACATATATTTGTAATTTAGTTTATTGTTTAAAAATACAAACAAAGAAAAATATATGGTTAAAAATGTACAGTTAATATAATTTTACTTTGACAATATAATTTTATATTGTATAATTGTGTTTAAGTAAAATTATACAATGTAATAGCGTGTTTTGTATATGTAGTATATGTAGTATATGTAACAAACAAAATATGTACCCAATACATATTTTACTTTATGTTTTAAGTTAACTACTAGTAACAAATATTATTGTTATGTTCATTGAATAGAGATCATGTGTAATTATATAAATTTAATACGGTAATTGTAGACAACAAACATTGTAGTACACTCTCCCTCCTCTCTCCTCCCTCTTCCTTCTTCCTATTCACTCTCCTCGTATATTTTTAGTGTAATTACATAAAATACGTGTAAGCGGTTGTGAGCCTTAGGCTCACAAGCAGCAAGCTGCGCTAGGCAACTATCCACAAAGATCATGTGGTTATCAGTGATAATTAACAAATTATAGTTATGTAATAATACTCATATAATTACATAATTATACACTAAGTATTTTCCATCTTCATCCCTCTCACTCTCTCTTTCTCTCTCTTTATCTCTCAATCCACTTTATCCTAGAATATTTTTGGTATATTTACATAAAATCTGTTCAAACAACTATATCCACAAAGGTCATGAAATTTTGTTAACAATAATATGTGCCATAACAAATAATTTTTTTGATTAGTTGAATACACAAATTTTATGTAGTTCATCCTTTGATGATATTTATATAAATACATAAATATTTGTGTATTCAACCAACCACACATATGTGATTAGTTGTTTGAACAGATTTATGTGGTTTGTACACCTTCAATAACAATTATATTGATACATAATGTTTATATGTATAGTATAGATATATAGATATATAGATATGATTTATATTTATATATTTTGTATATACAAAACATATAATGTCTGAATCCTATAATGTAATATTGGTAACTAGGGATATAGGTGACTATCGTGAGGTTACTGAAACAACAACACAATTATGTGTTATGGTTGATAAACAATTAGCTATTGAGTATGCATTTAATTATGTTGAAAACTCACGAGTTAAACAGAATGATGAACTACAACGATTAGTCGATGATACCAAGTGTGAGTTAAACGAAACATTAAATATGGTAGTTGAAGATTATGCCCCTAAACTTATGTCTGCCAGTGACTTTCACAATATTCGTGAACTCCGACGTATGTCAGAACAGGGTAATATCTATATGTTTGAAGCCAGCATGAAAAACAAAACCACAGCGGTTTCAGATATACCTGCCATATGTCCTAATAACTGTCATAGCGCCCATTATGTGGCAACCATCGACTATTATGGACACGATTGGACTGTCGTTGATCCTTATGATCCATTGACAGGTATGTCAATTGGTGGTTACCAACTAATTAATTGTTATTGTTGTGTCATTGACAATAATGTCACTGTAGACAATTAACATGTTAATCATTTATTAATGTTTTGTTTACATGTTTTTGTGACTGTTAATCACTACAGTAAACAGTGTATTTAACAGTCACATAGTTTAATTGTAATTACAACAAACATGTTATTACGACTATTATTACATCCCTAGGATGTAATTTTACAATGTTATATTTCTATAAATGCTATGTTTACAACTAATTTATGCTTAATCACATCCACTTAGTTTTGTTTGTTATGTTACAAATTTGTAACATAACAATATCCTTGTTTTCTCTATCCTAACAATAATCAGGTACTAAACATTTGTATGTTAAACATTTTAGTTTATATGTTGTATTACCATTAACTTATGTTTAAAGATCAGAGAGTAATATTAACCACAAATGGTTGTTATATCTTGATATAAAGTTACATAAATAAGTTAGTTTACAGTTGATAATATGTAATTGTTACATATTTGTAAGTGAGGAACCAAATAGTAGTTAATGTGTATGTTGTGTGTCTCTGAGACACATAAATAAGTAGAATATTTACACAAAGGTCATTGAATGAATAGATGATCATAGGGGTGGGTTGATATCCAACGAGACCTAGGTGACATTTGACTAAGTAACTCTGCTATGGATAGGTAGGCTACTTGTTTATCTTCTGTTACAGTTACTATTGTTTGTTCATCATATGAGTCGGGAAATGTTACTGTTGTTTTTGGTTTATCGCTTTGTACCACAGTCCATATTCCGTGATTTAAGCCGTTATTGTAGTAACCAGCAATTTCTACACTAATGTTAGTATCAAAGTCTATACCTTTGCCATAATACGATGACCTAGTTTTACCATGTAATTGTCCATTAATAAAATTGGTGTCAAAATGGTAACCACCATCTACAATGGCATACTTGCCATGCAACACACCATCCATGTAATGTGTAATAGTACTAACACTATGTACGATATCGATAAATTCGCATCCACCATGTAACTTACCATTTTTATAACAACATGTAAGTTTGATGTCTGGATTGTCTATCCAAGTTACAATTGTGTTGTCATAACAAATATCATAGTAATTGTAATAGTCAACTAATACACAACACTTACCATGCAATATATCATGTAATATACCACCCTTGTTATGGGAATAGCATACTATTGCTTTCTTGTTATTTAGTTTATTATGACAATAAACAATAATCTTGTTATCTTTAGGCTTAATTACAACTTCGTAATCAGACAGGTTGATAATATCACCACACACCTTTTGTGCCAACAACAATTGTTTCTCCTTCTCTTGATTTTGTCTTTGATCTTGTTTCTTCCTTTGCTCCTGTTTTTGCTCTTGCCCGTCCATTACTAAATAGTGTGTGTATTTTTTACACACTTAGTGTTTTACAATCAATTTACTACTATTAGTGAACCACATCACTTTGTTTAATATTATAACATTAAAGTGCTTATAAATACATTACCCATTTGTGAGTACTTTAATGTTTCACTACTATTAATAACGTACGGTGCGTTTACTTACCTATCAACATGTAAAATTAATATTTACCTTGATGGGGTAGTAACAAAGTAAACCTGTTATAAAGGTGGTTTGATAATGTTATAATTATTATACCTGTTTAGTGAACATGTAAATTGACAATGGTTACTACCATAGAATATAGAAATGGTTGACAAGATTGTTGAACAGGTTATGACCAAGATAATTAGTTATACGATGGCTGAGCCAAACGACCACTACAATATCTATTTCTCTATTACATGGAAGGCAACATCATTTGATACCAATAGGGTGTGTTCGTATTGTGGTGGAGGTAATTGTGACCCTCATGATGTGAAGGACTTAGTGTATATTATTCAATTCGATTACTTCAGAGAGGGTTTGGACCAAGATTTCATTGACTGGTTGACACATAAAATTACTATTTCTGAAACTCGAGTGTATCAACGATTAAGATATGATGATGAATTAGTATCAGATGGTAAGAACATAATCACAGAAACAACTAAATTTGATCTCAACGATTATACTATCTCAGGCATTGTTCCTGATTATCGTGTTCTTGAAAACATGTGGGGTTGTGATCAGATACATTACTACTGTGGACCCGAGTAAACATATACTATTATCACTCAAACACAAATATTATTTATGTTATTATTGTTTGATTAAAACATGGATACAATCATATACCTCTCTATGAGAGGTATATACAACTATACTAAGATATTATGACAACTAATAACATGATATTGAATAGTAAAACTTGTTATTGTTACTTTTGTTTATACAATATTTATTACTGTTATGAACTAATTACAATTGTAACTTTACCATACAATAGATATGAGTGTTATCTTCCTCAATGTACATTATCAACATATACTATAATTAACAATTGTAATCTATTTTTAGTTATTGGTAATTTAATTCTAATTATTAATAAGAGAAAGGAAAGAGAGAGAAAGAACTATACAATCTTTGTTAAGATACAACAAATATGTATTGTGTTAAAAAAACAAATGTTTATTAGTTAAATTGTTATCACAACAATTGTATATGATGTATAAAACTGGATATGATGGGATGGTTAATTGCATTTTATCTCTTTGAGAGATAAATAATTTTGTATGTTTGTATATATATAATTAGATGAAAAACAGTAATTTACCGTTCTCATCATAAACATGTTTACTTACACATTTACCAGTATCGTAATCATGGTCATTAACTTCACTTATCACTCCATTGGGATGCCAAAAATACTGCTTACTAATACACTTGTGGTGCTTATAGTAACGCTGTGACATGAGTTGTTGTTTTCCATTTGTTGTAGTAGTAATATTGGATAGGTACCATCGCAAACATGGACCATGTATCATGACTGATTTGGACATACCAGTAGTTGTTGGTTTTTCATGCCAAGATGTGATACATATCAAGTGGCCACTATCAGGATCTGTCTCAATATCGGAATGATAATAAACGATTGTATCATCCAGTTGAACTGCTGTTCTTCTACCACGATTATATCTTCCAGTCCACATGTCGAGGAAGTTCATGTCAGTGTGAAATGTGCTAGGAACAAACGTTAAAGGAGAGTGCAAATAAATATCTTTTTGAATGTGTTCAAGTAGTGGGTCACCAACAATCCAAGAGTTGGTGACCCAGGTTAAATACAAGTTTTCCACTAGTATAGCAAAAAGAGTATCATCGATGATGAAGTTACAGAATAGAAACAGGTCAATGATAATATCCCTGTTATGGGTAAAACACCGCTTTAACATTGTATCGTCACCGTTTAAATAATTAACATAAACTTCTACCACTTGACTACCATATTGTGAAGGACACGTTAATACTTGTTTCCCTTGTTCATCACCGTCATAATTATCATTACCTTGATAGTTTACATTATTGTTACTGGCTAACATACCCACGAAAAACTCACTGTGACACAATTTATCTCTTGGTACTTTAACCTTCTTGTTTTCACCTGTGTCACATGAATAAACAATAATTACTATCGCTGACATTTATTTATATGTAAATGACATTACATTCATCAATTATCATGGAAGAGATAGTTAATGGACATATTAACTGTGTAATGATCAGTATTATGGTAACATGTGTTTAAGTAATTAAGTATTAAGTTTTAGGTTGACACAACTACAAATGTTAATGTAAAACTCTCAGTCCAAGATAACAAGATAATTGTTAATGGGAAAGAACAATATAAATATTTGTTAACTTAAATGTCATTAGTAATAACAAGTATGTTAGTATGTTTATTTACATTGACCTATTTCGAAATACATGTAATTGTACATTTATTTTTAATATCATCAAAAGAAGGGAGAGAGAAGGAGGAAGAGGAAGAAAAGTTTCAAATCCAACATATATTGTACAACACAGACATACACATTAGTTATATTAGTTGTATAACGATTAATTTAACATGCTTCGAGTATGTTAACGTTACAAAATTAAAATAGTTAAATGAGTTATCGTGTATAGTTTAATTTATATTTATATTTATATTTATATGTACAATTTATACTGTGTTAATGGTATGATAAATTGTTGTTGTTTTACATCACTCTAAGTATAGAAGATGTCTTATTTTATTTAATGTGTAATTGCTGTTCATGATAGGGTTTAATTACATAACAACTATCTAATAGTAACTAATAGTTATTAACCGATAATAATACAATTTGTAGGTTATTACGTAATTCAATGACATTGTTCTTACTTCTCGGAGAAGTAAAGTATTATTATTGTCCGTTGACTAGATTGTAATTATGTTAGTGATGCTGGTTAACCATTGTTGATATTGAGATTTGTGTATTTCACAATTACCACTGTTATTGCTTATGGATACTCTCATGACAAGAGGTAACTCATCTACATTAAATATTTTACTAATGGATAACAATCTTTCACTGGATATAATTACTTTGTCATGCGAATCCAAGTTCTTATTATTCCTATTGCAAAACCAAGTTTGTAATTTATTATTGTTACTACTATTAACTAACAATTCAAACTGTTGTTTATCGACAGTGTTTAAATATATGGTATTAAAATATTCCTCACTAGTTCCATGTTTGATATACCAATAAACAATATCTAGTGGTAAGGTAGTAATATTAGTATTAGAAGTAGAGTCACCAGTATTAACACTAGTGACGACCGTTGTATATGAAGTAATGATCACAGAAGTAAAGTTGGTATGCTTTAATATTAACTGTTGCAAGTCATGACTGAGTAGTGTTTTGAATTGTTGGTATAAAATATTGGTATCTGTGTATTTTTGAACCAAGTAATCGTAAACATGGTTTGCTAACTCGGATTGTGGTATGGCAAGATTGGTTAAGTCGGTAACACCACAACTTAACAGTCGTTGACAAACAATTAGACCCAAATCGAAATTCATAGGTTGAAACCAATAAGAGTATTTACTTAAGTATTTAGCTGATGTCAAGTATTGTGTGGCGAATGCAGTACTGACAGAGAATGACACTGATGATGGGCTGTCATACTTCAATCGTGTTCTAATGTTGTAGTAGTGTGACAAGAACGTGTTAATACAACTAAAATTACCAATATAACCTAAACTGTAAATATCTGGGTCATAGAAGAAGTTGTTCAAATTGTTTTGTCTCATACCAATACTAAGTTTAATACGATTGGGCTCATCCAAAGCACATATTACTCTCATCCAATTAACATGTGGTAATTTGTACTTTTGACAACCCAACACTGCATCCATCAACTGTTGTTGTCTTTGAGACAACTGTTCATGTGTGAATCTCCTCAGCATATAAAACAACTTCATTGTATGTTTTATAACAACTTATTTTACTAAAAATCCTATTTACGATTTGTAATTAATTAGAGAATAACTAATATACAATAAAATTTTAATGATATTTAAAGTATATGTACATTGTTAATTGTTATCAACACACCATTTTAATAATGTTGTATATTTAACATAACCGATTTACAACAAAATAGTATGTTAAATGTCTTGTTACGATTTAATACATCGTACACTAGGTATTTTTATATGTGTCAATAACACGTTTATTTTTGTATTAGTCAACAAAACATAACAGTAATAAAGTTGCATACTTGTAACAAAACAACATGTTTAATAGTTATAAGTTGTAATCTGGTTAGCAACTGTTGTTCGTAACAACAATTAAGTTAACTGTGTAGTAAACACGTATTTTTTGTCTTGGAATTGGAGTACAAATATTGTGTTACTGTTGAGTAGACCATTTTTGTTTACATTGGTACTACAGAGTTAGTAAATGTATGTACATACACATTAAAATACCGAAATTATAATGTTTGTTGTATCCATACATATTTTTCAATAATTTAATGGTTGTTACGTGCAACGACTTTACACTTAGATCTAACTAATACAACATACTCTTAATACAAAATACAATTAGTAGTATTTGGTTGAAATAATCTTAATTTGTCTACCTCAACAACATACATTATGTTGTTAACTATATTGTTTGCTGTCTATTTATAACATCTTAATTATGTTAGATATAACAAGTTATATTTAGTTAAAGTAAAAACCTCTAATCTCATAATAACAATCTAAAAACAAAGAGTTGTTATAAATATAAATAGACAAGTTTAGTAATAGTATATTGTATACTATTAAGTATTATATAAACTACAACCAACATACAAAGAATGTAAATTGTAATATATAATGTAATAGAATGGACAGAGACTCAATAGAATTTTGTGTAGTGTTATCGTTAGAGATAATTATTACATATACATGTTACACACTAATTTACTCATGTTGTTATTTTGTATTATTATTATTATGAGTACAAATGTAATATTGGAAAGTAGCATAGTAGAACAATTAAGCAGACAAACATAAAGAGACATAAACATAAAAAGACGTAAACATAATTTAGTGGCAAGATATATTGTTAATGTAACAAATGGTATTTACATTTCTAAAATGTAAATTGAGTAATTATTGATGCTTAATAAAAATGGTGTCTTATCTGCATTTGTCAAAGATTAGAAATTTCCTCACTGACATAAAGTTGGTTACACCTGATGAACAGGTTATTGATACTCACAAGTTGGTATTGTGTGCAGCCAGTGACTATTTTCAAACCATGATGTTCTCCCTGTTAGGAGGTAACAATAAGACATCAGTGTTGAGTGTTGGTGCTGACCATGATTTGTTACTGTTATTAATTAACCTATTATACACAGACCAAAATCTGTTGATTGATCGAATACAAGATTACAATACTGATGATAGGTTGGAATTAATCAAAATGATAGATCTTTATCGGTTTATGGACTTCCCAGTTTCCAAATCCAAAATGATTGATAAACAGTACAAGGTTGATGACCAGGGTCAAATTATCACCAGACATGAGGATGAAGACGAGTTAACTGTTAGTAACGATTATCATCAATACCCTCTATACCACTTCTTTGTTAGAAATGAAGGTAATGAACCTTTTGATCTAAAATTCGCCAACTTCTTCACCATTGACAAAGTTGGTGACGATGAAGAAGAAGAAATTGTAGATAACGATAATAACAATGGTATTAATAATAATTATGAATATGAGGATGAGGATCAGTTTACCGATGAACAGGGATATGTGGAATATAAGTATGAGGACAAACTTATTCCTAATATTTCGATAGAAGAGCGTGATGCAAGACTCATGACCTTCTACAACACACTATATTACATTTATGGAGATCAGATCGAAAATATATTACTTTTCAACACCATATTATTGTATATTAGTTTTGATACAGAAGCTCTCGATTACACAAGTGAATACGAACAGTATGTTCCCGATGTGACCTATTGGGACCCTGATTTTGTAGCTAAGGTACTACAAATTGACTATGGTACTCAACCAGACCTTTATTTTAAGTTTATGATTGCTAAGCAATTCGGTCATGAGTTTGTTGCTAAAACTATCGTCCCACCATTGTTAGACGAGAAACAAAGAGACGCCATAAGGGTACACTATCCCCAATATGCAGACTTACTTGAAGCTATTCCATACTTCACACAAGAGTTAAATCTCAATGAGTTTGTTCGAGATAAGAACAGTGTTGAAAGGACTGTTTTTGCAGTCGATTCAAATAGTCAGCGTGACTTTGTTTACGATATTAAATCAAACTCATCCATAAAGAAATACATTCATGATCATAAATACATCTTCTTATCTGACAAGGATGGAAAGGTAGTTGCTTTCTTTAAAGCAAACATGTTAAAATATGGTACATACAATTTTTTGTAATGTGCTTAGTATTAAAATTGGCAAATCTAATAACATTATTATAATGTTATTGATAGTGTAACACTTATGGTAACAATAATTATACATACAAAAGTATACTAAATAGTTAAACATATCGACTAGTTTGTGATAAATACATTGTTTTAATTACTTCCTTAGGATGTAATAATATTAAATATTACATTGATATGTGATGTCTAGTTTGAAATAATGTTTGAAATAATGTTTCGCTTTAGTTTCCTTTCAAAAAGAAAGATAGTGGATTATAATAATTGAAATACAATTATGTTATTAGTATCCAATCCAATTGAGGTATAAGATACTAAATGTTATATTAATATTGAAACTAAGTATTAAAACATTATAAGAATGTTTAAAAATGTTGGATAATAAGTTAGTAGATATTCTAACACAGATAGATGATGTTAGGAACGATAATTATTTGGTTGCTGTCAATCAGGTATTGGGTAACCAAGACTACATTAAGATTATCAAGGATAACCCCGATTTTTCTAATGGTACCTATGATGTTGACTTGAGAGGTAGTTACATACCAAATATAAAGTTCTTCTTGCGATTGTCGGATATTTACTCATCGCAGGAAAAGGTAGATATTATTAACTATATTTGGACAGCAGCTGTTCATTTCGATCTTGTGGGAGCATTGGATGAACAGCAATATGGTGATAATGACATTGACTATGAAAGATTATCATTACGAGGTTTTATAATATTTGTATGGGACTTTACTCACGATAAACAACAGGTGCAACAATGGAAGGATCGTATCATACAGCTGGTAAACAATGAGATTAATAAACATAATCATTATCACGATCTGGATTATGGTAACAAAGATGGTAATGACCGTGATGATGATGAGGAGTATGATGAGACACAAAAGTTAAATCAACACGAAATTATATCGTGGTTGCAGTCACATCTTACAATCTAGACTACTTTTTTACTTTACCATAAAGTAAATATTATAATGTAGTTGTATATGTAATGTACAATTAAATAATTTAAAGTGGTACAGTATTCAAAATATCAAAACAACATACATTGTATAGTATGTTCATGTTTTCAACACAGTTTTAATACAACGTGTATATATGTTAGGACATGTACCATTTAACATGAACCATGTTCTAATTTAATTTTAACTGTATGCCAATTATGTTATATGTGTATTTGTCTAACTGTTAAATACTTAAAATATATAAACATGTTGTAATTACAAGTAAGAAGATAATGGTTGTAAACGACAATATAAATATATTGTAACAATACAATGTTATGTTAAAACAAATAGTTATGATGTTAGTTAAATGTAACAACAAGACTAGTCACAATAAGTATAACAAGTAATAATACGTAACTGTTACGTATTTGTAATTCCATAAACCAACATGTAACATTATGTTAACAATCTGGAAGATATAATCTTTTATACAACATGTAACTCATATAAAGTAATAAGATATTTCTCACTATGTTACATGACAAGAATGTTAATATGACATTTACACAATATTATCTAATACAACTATCTTTTACAGTTAATTATATGTTGAATACATGTGTTCTTGATCAAGTATAGATTATTAATCTCTATTGTCGTGATGTTAAAATTTTAATAAACACCTCAAACCAAGATTATCTCAATGACAGACTGTTTGTATTGTACCATGTGGTTGTTTACTGTTGTAATGTTAAATTACAAACTACATGATATGTACAAGTTATAATTAAAAGTATACCATCATTATAATACATGATGTGTTATATGTATTACAGGTTCAAATTAACAACAAGTGTATAGTCATTACATATGTATGTTTAATAACAGTTGTAAGTTAGAATGTGTTAGCAACACTAAGAACAAAATTGATAACAATATTTATTGGTAACAAAAGTAAATGTTATCTCGTCTATTTGTTCGTTCTGCCAGTCAAGTACCAAAGTTGTATCGAAATATTGGTACTGTAACTACTATACCATCTACACTTCCAACACCATTGTTAGCACCCGCTAATTCGATATCATCAACAACGTTGCCGACATCTTTAACACTGCCAACATCTCCACTACCCTTAAAAGCATTGACAACACAATTAACACCTTATATCAAAGGGTTTAAAACCCAAAAGGACAAATTTGGTGGTTACAAGTTTGAAGCCAAGTACTTAACACAATTTGGTAACCAGCAAATAGCTGACCTTAAGAACATACTGTCAGATAAATCTTTGGTTACCAATGCTATCTACTTGTCTTTTCCATATCGTCTATTAGATGGTATGAAACCATCAACACTCATGAATTTGGGATTTGAACCATATTACACCTTCGATAAGAAGGATGTGCCAGATTTCTCTTATGTGGATAGTAATGGATTGACAAGATGTCAATCATTTGACTATGATGCGGATACCAACTATGAACCACACACTGTATGGTATAAATGGACTGGTAACTCAAAGAACATGGTGCCACCCATGGGTACAGAAATTGGAGGTGCAAAGCTTATGTTGTTTAGTTCTGATTATAAACATATGTTGTTAATCCAAGAATCCAGAGTGGGTCCAGATGGTAGTAAAACACTAGCTTATAACATTATGGGTGGTGCAAAGGAACGTTTTGAGTCTCATATTGAAACCTTAGAACGTGAGGTGGGAGAGGAGATTTATGTAAATCTTAAGGCTTATAAGCCACAATACTTCCTTGTTGGTGGCTACTCTAAAGGTTATGCTCGTCATGGAGGATTCAATGACAATTTTATGATCTTCTCTTGTTGTGTTAATGAGAGTAAAGATAACATAGTCGTTGAGCCTGACAGAAAAGAAGCACTGAAAGTACTATGGGTTGAAACATCCAAGATTATCCAGTACTACAACACTGTTCATGGTAACAATAGTAATGTTAACAAGCAGGATTTGGACAATAAGATTACAGATATTGGTTTACCACCCAATTTCTCCCTGTACAAGAATAACTTGGAGATGATCAACAGTATCATCCAAGCTCACAACTCTGGTACCAATTATGGTCTCAAGTGTATAGTTAATAGGGATGACAAATCTGTCTACTACAACTAACATACAGTTTTATCTATTTAACACTTTACAATTTCGTAATGTAAAACATATCATTACATCTCCAAGATGTAATTGCAATGATGTCAACTATTAACATTATTTTGTATCCACCAATTCCTTTCCTTCCCTTCCCTTCCCTTTCCTTCCCTTTCTTTTACTCGCAATATTATTTTATTACCTAACATTTATGTTTACATGTATTTATTGTTGTTATAATTATTGTTGTATAGGTAACATAATCTATGCTAGCACAATATATTGTTATATTTGTATAAGTGTAATTTACTATTAAGATTTCAACACATTAATATATTATATAAATGTAGCAACGGATATATTATTACAAACAGGTGATGTGTATGACAAACATACTGTTATGTAACAACCTATATACATCAGTGATGTTAAGATACACAAATTATATTGTTGAGTAAGTGTTTGGTTGAATGAATGGTTAAGTGTTTGGTTGAATGAATGGTTAAGTGTTTGGTTGAATGAATGGTTAAATGTTTGGTTGAATGAATGGTTAAATGTTTGGTTGAATGAATGGTTAAGTGTTTGGTTGAATGAATGGCTAAGTGTTTGAATGAATAAATAGTTGTTTGATACAAACTACCTTTTGATCATTACAGGTTGGTTACTTGTTTTGTAATAACGCACATATTGTCCAGTTGTGTTTCTAATTCAATATAATTTTATTTGTTGGTTGTTTGAGTGTTTAAATTATACTGTATTTTTAATACAATTTACCTTTGGAATATTACAGATTAATTACTTGTTATCTCTATGCAATTTCATGGCCATACGTGTAGGCAACAATCCACGACATCCATGTGAATCACACATTTAATTACTTGTTTCATAACAACACATCTTCATGGATGTTGTGGATTGTTGCCTACACGTATGGACATGTAATAGCACTTAAGTTACATAGTTATATCACCAAAATTATAACCATCCTTACATATTATTATTGTCTGAGTGAATGAGTGAATGAGTAAATGTTGTATATTGAGTATACAAATATTAGAAGTAACAATTTATTACAAGTTTTAGTTGGTTTGAAGTATAACATACGATATGTTATAACTCACAAGATGTATATTACTAGTTGTATCTTTGTTATGTATATGGTACTTATTGCTGTTAAAGTCTACTGTAAATACATCAGATTGGTTACTTCTGTCTTATGTATAAACAACAATGTGTTTGATACCATTACCATTTTTAGTAACAGTAGTATTAGAAAATTATTACATTGTTATAAATACAATGTTATAAACCATACATGTATCTATTGTTTGTAATATTAATTGTAAATTATATAGTGGTAAGCTATAACTAAATATAATGTTATGACAACTGTAGCATGTAAAATAGTCATATAAATAATTGTGCGAGTTACTATTGTTAAGATAATAAGTAATAGTTGGTATTATAATAATATATCATTAGTATAATAAATACAAAAGCAACAATTATCCAATACATTTATTATTACAATACTATATTGTAATTGTTTTATGTTATCTTTTGAGTAGTAAGTTGTATATGTCTTATTTGCTGATATCAGACATTAATGGTTATTACAACAGTTAACCTCCTTTCCATTTCCTTCCTCCCCATCTCCCACTTCTAAATCAAATGTAACTATTCACAGTGTTGTGCGCTGCAAACTGTTGTAAGTTAAATTTACCTTACTGTAAAGTAAATAACCTTTGTTATTGAATGATAGTAATGTTGCTACCACATTTCTTAACAATACCAATTCTGGCTTTAACCACACTAATATTACCACCATATAGTGTGTTAAGTTTGGCCTTGTGTCCAATCCTAAAGTTTAATACCGAGCTGTGGTCATGAGTTTTGATGTCCAAGATGTCCACTTGACTATTACAACCATCAACCACACTGTTATTGTAAGTATAAATTACTAATTTGCCATGAATGTGTGACTTTGACTTCAATTGTGATTGCAACTGTGACCGTGATTGGTGTTGTGATTGGTGTTGTAATTGTTGTTGTGATTGGTGTTGTGATTGGTGTTGTAATTGTTGTTGTTGTGATGATGTGATGTCAAATTGGGTATATGAGGTGTCATTTGTCCATATATCAATGTTATGACCATCAGCAAAGTTGTCAGTATCTAAAATAAAAAATTTACTGTCACCGTTAACGACGATTCTATCGAACTCATAATCATTCAAGTTGAAGCATTGACATTTAACTATATTATTGTTACTATTGACATTACTAGTTGATGTGATATTATCATCAATATCATGATCATCATAATTGGATGTAATCACTACATCACCATCTCTAATGATAAACTTAATGTTATCATCGTTATCATCTAATGAAGATAACATCTTATTACCAATTTTTGCATTGGTATTAATTATTAATCTACCAGGACTATTACCATTTATAATTTTACTACCCTTTCGTTTTCCCAGTAAAACAGTAAGTATACTATCTATCATAGATCCCATTATTCTTATAATTTAAGTATTTGATTATTAATTTATAATTCTCAAATACCTTGAGTTAATTCAATTTCATCATTAATAGTATTGTTATATTGTTTATACAACAATACTATTAATGATGATAATATCATGTTAAAATTTATTTTCTTTCATTATCACAATTTAAATATTTGGCTATACTAATAACATTATGTGTTTATTAGTAAATATAAAATTAGTCAAACTATGTTTTACTTCACGATTTTCGTAGGTAAGTAGAATATATGTATTTTACTTTGTTGTGTTATAACTTTAAATCTTAACATGTCGCAACATTTTAACATACCAGTGTAGTGTTATTATTAATGTAACACTAGTATGTAAATTATATTAGTATGTTTATTGCTATAAAGTAGGTGGATGAGAAATACATAATAAATATTTACATTGTTATAAACTATCAAACAATGTAAATTGTAATATCCAACTTACTAATGAGTATGTTAACATATCATTGACATGTATATTATTTTTGCAATATTAGATAATGTCATGGTTGTAATGTCATGGTTGTAATGTCATGGTTGTAATGTCATGGTTAAAAGTTTAATATTTGTACCATACATACAACACATGTATTTATATACAATACACATTGTATATTGTTTACCTCCTTTGTTTTGAAATGTACTAATAACTCAGATAGTATTACTATGTATTATTTACTTAACACATTACAACATTAACAATGTAAGTAATATCCAGTCTTATCACCCTACTAATAACGGTTAAATAATTTATTACTACTTGTTTGTAGTATGCATTATGTATATAAATAACATATACTCATGTTGCTGTTTCATTACAAATAACAAATTGTATATGTCAAACATACTAATACATGTTTATCATGAGTACATTAAAATATCCCACCTGACGTTGGTGGATGGTTGTTTACACCAATATTAGTGTATTAAATATGGTACTGGTGGATAGTTATTCATACAAATGTTACATAAACATGTTATCACTTGTATAAAAATTACTTGTATAATCTACATATGTTTGAGGAGAACATATGTACAATTACATAATATTTGTGTAGGCAAAACTACACACACAAATATTATGTGGGGTACATGAACACATTATCATTGATGATGAGGATGGAGGAAGGGAGGGAGGAAGGAAGGAAGGAAGGAAGAGGGAAGAATAGGGAGAGTAACAAAATGTAAGGATAAAACGTATACATACATTTGTTGGATTAGCAGTACTTATATCTTTGCAGTTTAGTTGTTTACTGTTAAGTTGTATCGTAAACTGTAGATGCTTTAACTTTTATTGTTGTATCCTATTTGTTATAATGTTTAACATTTTATGTTTGTGTACTTTTTTGGTTTCAAACTATTTGGTGTCATGTTATTTGTTGTAATACTCCATATACCAAGTATTTGTTAGGTGTATATTTTTTGGTTAACACAAAAATTACATGTATGAATGTATTTTGTAGCAGTGTGAAACTAGTAGTTACTGGTAAATTAGTACTGTTGATAGTTGTAAATACCAATAAGTATAATTGTGTATGTTTATATACTTGTTGTAATTATATTTATTGGTATGAAGTAGTGTTGTTAACAAACATATAATTGTTATATGTTAAATATATAATGTATTAGTAATTGTTATAATAAACTACTTGTATTTATGACATATGAGTATGCAATTGTAAATGTAATGAGATAGTGGTTCAATGAGGATAATGTATTGTAACATGTTAAAACATAAAACTGTCATGTATTTTGTGGTTACAAAATACATGTAATGATAAAAAGATATCAACATGTGATGTTTTAGATAAGAAGTAGATAAACATATACAGAGATAACAATGTGTGACAGGAAGAGTTATTTCTAATGGGGGAGGGGGTAATTGGGAGGGAGGAATAAGTAGAAGATACAGACAGCGAAAGAAACTAGCAACATTAGTATCAACACAATTGGTACATAAGTATTGTGTGTAGCATACATTACAGTATTAAAGTGTTTGGGCTAGTATATTTTTGGCAGGCTTCCTAAATATCTCATGTATAAAATATTCTGTAATAACTGTGCGGATAATGTTTACAAACCAACTATATATTTAAATGAGTGATAGTTTAAGAAATTTGCCAAATATGTCAACCACAACGTGTTATGGTTAACATATATATATGCATGTATCATATGTTGTGTATGTGTAATTAATAACATATATATATTTGTAATATTGTTGTATATAATCATGTAGGTATATACTTGTGGATAATTAATATATAAATGTTACTTTACAGTAAAGTAATAAAATATTAACAATGTTATCGTCGTGTGTTGATAATTGTTATTATAACGTGTGAGTAAGTTGATGGGTGAGTATTATTGTCATTTGTATGTGTGAGTGAGTAAATGTGTATATATGTGGATAAATGAATGTCACTGTTGTACGTTAATGATAATGTTGTGACCGCGAATGTTGGTACTACAGAACTTGTCCTTGGTAATATTGATGTTACCACCATATGATGTATTTAGTCTAGCTTTATTTCCAGCATTAAATCCAGATACTTGACTGTTATCGTGTGTTTTAATTGTTAAGTCACTAACATAATTACTGTTACTACTTTTAACAAAGCAATCATCGTAGGCATAAATTACTAGTTGGTCATAAGTAGTACCAAATACAGAGTTGTCAAACAGGGTGTAACTACTTTTGTAAGCCCAAACCTCAACTAGACTGTCTATGTCAAAGTTACCATTGTCTTGAATCATAACTTTACTGTTACCATTAATAATAAGTTTGTCAAACTTGCATCCTTGTAAGTCAAAACTACCTTGACTATTATTGTTAATATTGTAATTCACACTAGTATGAACATGTGTCTGCTTGTCATCGTGGTTATTGTCATTGTTGTTATCAACAGCCAATGTAACAATCATATTATCACCCATAATAACAAACGTAACATCATTACAACCATCTTCGTATGGGAGTAATTTACCATCACCAATTCTAATGTTGGTATTAATAACTAATCTCTTGAGATTACTAACTGTGTTATGATCTGTACTGTGTTTGTTAATGTCACCACTATAGTCACGATTACTATTGTTACTTGACTTTCGATTTGTACTACTAAGGTTAGAACCCATATTGTTTTGTTTACGGTGGATATGCCGTACTAGTTTGTAATAGTTATTCATTTTATTATCATAATGAGGGTAGTAATATGTATCCCTCCTTTTATTTCTTTACTTCCTCATGTATTAAGATAGTTATTGGTGTACGAATAATTAGATGTGTAAATGTTAAATTAAATAGTATAACTCATAGAGTTGCAAGTTGGAAAGTAAAAGGTGTAGAATATAGGTTACAACATAATTTGGATGTTACCAATAATACAACTAGATACAACTAGATACAACTGTATGTAAGATAACACTATTGTTTATATTTTTACAGTAGTGTTGCTTGTTGAGTGATAGTATTACTACATGTATTTATATGTAAAAGTAGTTACTTGCTATTTTTGATGTCGAACATAAAATGTTTGTTATCACGAGTGACAACATCTACTCATGTTAAAAATATGTGTGTACATGTGTAATTGTAAATACAAAACACTATGTTTTGTATATAATATGTTATATATTTCTTTGAGTGAGAACTATTACTGCACAACATTGTATAGTGTTTTATGTGTACTGAGATAATAACAATGTTAAAAGTAAAGATAGAACATTAAATGTGTTAAATGTTGTTAATACTATTGGTGTTAACTTATGAAGTAGGATGGAATGATTATTACTAGTTACAATTGGTTATTTATGTAATTGTAGTTTAGAGATATTATGTATAGTAGTATGTTTGAACTAATTCTGTCTACTCAACCAAATTATGCTATTATGTATAAAAGGTAATTAGGTAAGACAAGATGGTGTTAACATTTTAAGGTATATACATACTTCAAACATTTTGTATGAGACATACAAAATTACAAAGTAATATGAGAGATAACAACATTAAAGATTCTTAACAATGTGGTTAAGTAACATAATAATAGTTGTGTGTCAAGAGATAGAAATAGAGAAAGAGGATGACGTGTACATAAACAATTATCTGTTACACCACATAACAAAGTATTTTATTTGTGTTAGAGACAGCACTGTTTTGGTATTGTATATTATTTAGAGTATAGTCTGTTACCTAATATTTTAGTGAGTATATGTACTATTACACTGCACTATTAATAGTATTTAATTGGTAAGTAAGCACTCATAGTAATTTAAAATTACACAAAAATACAATACTACAAATACTACAGTTAATATTTATGTAATAATTAGATGTTACATTGCTACATCATGTAATAACGCATACTTTAAAAACACTAGACATCGGATATACGCTTTCTAAAATATGTGTTGTTGTTGGTTATATAACACAACCTAGAATATTCTTGTTACAACGTGTAACAAGTAGTTCTTTACTGAGACATAGCAGATAGTTACATTTCATGTAATGTTTTGACATTGAGTAGTATTTAAAGTACTACTCACATGTTTAAAATACCAAACACATGTAAAGTATACTAATGTACATTAAACACATTTAACATATTTAAGTAAGAGATTATTTTGATTGATTGTTGTATGTATATCTAACCTACATACCTGTGTAACTATTATGAGAATAATTTAACCTACTGACACTTAATAGATATTTGTTAACATAGTATACTCTCTAATTATTACAAGTATGTTGAATATGTTAATATTGTTTGGATTGAAGCAGTGAAAACATGGAATCATAGTGGTTATCGTGTTTTAACAAACATATACAAAACATACAAATGGTTGTAAATACAAAGATAATGTTATATGTACTAATAATGTGTATACATTTACACACACTATATGTACAATAATTTGGTAATGTATTTTATGTTTTACTGTCTGCTCACTATGCTGTTAAAAATTTTGTATTGCGAACAAGTAATAGACCAACAAATGAATGTCAGTTGTAACAATATGTATACATGTTAACAGTTGGTTATTCAAGTAATAATATATACATTACACTATATAATGTAAACAAACATATTATAAACGGGTTTAGTTTTAAACAACTAGTGTCTCTCTTAACCAACAAAAGTTGTAAGTTACAATATACCATGACATAATTTTAGTTTGTAGGTAATAATAGTACATGATGTACTATCAACAAGTTTGTTAATTTTATGTATTACGATTACAACATAACACTATTGTGTTAATCCAGTGAAGTTCCAACACCTTCGTCTTCACACGTTTACTTTAACACTTTATGTTTGTTATTACATGTAATCTTCACGTAATAACAAATTTAGATAGTTTAATATTCATTCAATGTAATGTTTACTGCTATATAAACATTCTATAATATCTTTATTTTACACATAACTATCTGTATGAGTTACATACAAATAGTATGTTATTGTTCTCTATCGTTCACATCCAGATATCTATTGTTGGTTAAACATAAAATTTTTACAACTACTAGTTCACGCCATATTTTGGTATGTTAACCAGGTTAATTATATTTAGTTAATGCATCAAACACTAAAATTTAACATCTACACAACATATTTTATATTGTGTTATTTTAACATAAAATTACTTGTCACTGTGTAACAACATATACTGTATTGTTGGTAACACCTTTATTTTGGACTAGTAACATCACAACCCAATTTTATGGTATGGATAGATAAGACTCAACACTCTCTTGTTTACACTACACTTTTTTAACATATAATTAATATTATGTAAAGTAGTTACTGTTCTTTGTGTGACTAAAACACATAAACAACCTACTATCTGTCTTGGTTTAGTGTATTGTCTGTTAAATAAACATATATCCTTGACAGTAACTATCCTTTGGTTTACCATATTCCACTCTTGAACCAATACTGTTACTTGTATGTCAGATGTACTTTTAATTTAGTTTGTAATTTACAACCAATATATAACAACATACAATATGTTGTTATCTACATCACCAAACTTTATACAAATATTCTCATGATAACATACTACATGTTTCGATGTTGTATTTTTAACTTTCATCATCGAAATTTAAATGTCTCCTCCTTCTCCCTCTCTACATATACAACATTAATAACAATACAAAAAAAATAACATATTCTAACTATTATTAAACATTATACTGTTTAACTATCATACATTCGTCTGTTGAGTGTTTACATGTATGATAATTAAACACTACAATGTTTTGAATATACTGTAGTGCAATAATATATTACATAACCACTATTTCTTATGGTGTATAATTAAAACAACAAACAGTAAATTGGTTGTGTTAAGTACTGTTTGACAGGTAACATATACCACATGTGTGTAAACTACACCTTACAAATGTAATGATAACAGTAACCATTATTATACTACTAATTTTAAATACTGTTGTAACACTCAGATAGTTAACAAACTTAAAACATATGTTGTTTTACCAGGAGAATATATAACTGTGCATGTCAAATTCAAACAATAACATTGATTAACAACTGTTTTGTTACCTGTATCCTGTTATTACAACAATAAACATCTAACAATTAGGTGTTTTTAAAATGGTAAGATTTATACAAGATTAAATAACAAAGTATTAGATAACATTAAAATTATGGTGTTGTAAAGACAACACATAAGTAATGTACGTTATCACTCAAATATTGTTGGTGTTAACAACAAACATATAAACAGATACGTGTTAAACATATATTAGGATAATATTGTTATAGTACTATAATAAATATGCAACTACATCTTATACTCTACTGGTTTTAACAACATGTTAAAATACCAGAGAGTTATATTTCTTTAATACAAATCTACTACACTCTGCTTTGTTGAAAGATGTTTGTGTTCATGACAAAAATGTATATAACATACTTTACAACATGGTATACTTTTATTATTTGTTTAGTATCGATAGTTACAAATTTAATGTTGGTTCTTGTTTTTGAATGATGTTAATCTCATACAACATAATGTTGTATTGTTAATACTGGTTTGAAGTTACTTATTTCACTAACATGTGTCATGGTTCATTTGAAACTAGTAACATGTTTAGTGTCTTATGTGACTGTAATTCATCATGTGTATATTTTGATGTAATTAACAATAAGTTTACAACATTATATCCCACACAATATTTGTTAATACCTCATTGAGGTAAGATGTTTAGTAATTAACACACAAAACACCATTATGTCAAACATAGCTAACTTTCTATCAACCTGTAATTTTAAGTATTTCCATCATTATACAATATAATATTGTATTAAAATATCTTACTTTAATACATTTTATGTGTCAGTGACAAATAACATTATGTTGTATACTAATAATATGTTTACCAAATTTCTGTTGTTGTGATGCATCCCTAATTTGTTGACATGTTCAGCCAGGGGCATAAATCGCATACACAGTACTTTAGTATGTTAATAATATGCGATAACTATCACTATGTTAAGTTAAGATTAAATTTTAAACTGTCTAATTAACAGTCATAGTGTTACAGTTTGTATTCTACTATATGTTATGTAACATACCATTCGTCAACAACATGTATTGATGCATTATAAATGGTTAGTAATCACAATACATACACCTTTTATGTTGTTCCTAATTGATGTAAAATATTAATACCCCCAGATGATTAAATATGTATTTGATACATATTAGTAAATGTTAAATTATTGGTGTATCAAAACATTAAACGATGGATGTTTATATGTTTAATGTTTTGGTACACCAATAATTTTATGGTACTTGCATACTTGTAATTTTGTTGTATGTTGTTATGATGTGTTAGTGATATTTATAATTTTTGTGACACAAGGAAGATTACTAAATAGTATACAATATACTATTTACGTTGTTAGTGAACCAAGATTACTATAAATTAACAATGTTAGATGTAGCGTGTTTAGTAAACATATTACATTCATCTACAGTTACAGATTGTCTAGTAGTTGTAGTATGTAACATTATAGAGGTATTAAAAACATATGGTGTGAAGTAGCAAGATGTAAAGTTGGATTTGTAACCACACAAAACTACAGTTGTGTTATAATAATATATCAAACAGTATTATTATAACACATATTTGTAAATTAAAGTTAAACATAACTTTGAGATAAAGTAATTTTAATATATTTGTTTGGTTTGTAATTATTGTCATGCTAAAATGTATTTACTAGTGAGCATGTATTAATATGTTGTATAACATAATGTAGTATAGTTAGTATTCAACATTGTGTTATACAACATATTTAATTCTTGTTACTTTGAGGTAACCTCATTCATTGGTGTAAAAATAATAAAACGTGTATTATTAACATAGTTAATAATTTTATGTCTCGTGTTTCCAACTCACATGACTACGTGTTTTTATGTCAATGAAGACAGAATTTGGATGTTAGGAATTATAATTTTATCTCTAATGAGTGTTAATATTGTAACTATACACAATCTTTGGTTACCAACATCTTCAATTGTAAGTAAAAGTAATGTTACCCAATGTTACTTGAACCTAGAATACCTAAGGCCGATACACACTAACATATTACAATAGTGTACAATACACTATTACAACTATTATTTACTTGTTATAGTTATTCCAACCTACAAACATTTGGTTGTAAAAATCGAGATTTTAACATTTGACACCTAAACACTGTATTTTTAATGTTTTGTTTAACCTACATAATACAACTTGTATTACACACCTTAATTTTAAGTAAATATAGTTTTAGCTAATATAGCTTATAACTATTATATGTTAAGTTAGATTAATACCACTTACAACAATAATTTGGTGTTACATACTGTCTCTAATTCTATTAACTCCTTCTCTTTCTCTCTCTTAAATTACATAGCTGTACAACTTTACATAAGTTATACCATCCTTAGTATTAATACAAGTATTTTCATAATAGTGAACCATTTTGGTATCCCAATAAATGTGGTTATTAGATGTAACAAATATATAGTGTTTAATCTAAGTAATAACTATATATTCTTGTTATAATTTATCTTGTAATAGTATATTGTGTACTATTCCGCTCATGGTATTAACTCTACTTAACATTATATAACATGTTAACAACATTTTGACAACTGTTTGTTTTATATCATGTTTTATACCATGTTTTCAACACCTCAAAATAACACAACTATCTATAATGTTAAACCCACAAAGACTTCTAGTTTTAAACACAATACACAAAATACAACTATTACAATCTATGTTTAGACATTACATGTTTAACACTCATTCAGACCAACACCATTTATTGTAATGTTTATAAAGCTATAACACTGCAAACACTATTTGGTTAGTAGTAACAATAACATATCACTATGATGTGTTTAAACTATTATTGTAATAACATATTTTGTTGTAATATTGTTTTTGTTTACTACCATAGTATAACAAATTAAAGACATGTTGTATTAAGCAACAAAACATATGTTTAGATAATATATTGTCTAAATTGTAGTAGATGATAGTTCATCAAACATTCACTAGTAAAAATATGTCAGACAATGTTTACATATACATTACATTGTTTATGTCATATGGTATACAAATACATTTACTACTGTATTATTATTTTGGTTTAACACTTGTGTGGTTACTATCTTTTGTAGACCCAAGTGTTTTACTGGTAACTTGTTTTTACCATTGTTAGTAAGGTTGTTTATAGGTTAACCATGTATTAACTACATATTTTTGTTTTACATACAAACAATAAAGTAATATGTTATAACATATTTATTACAGTGGTGTTGTTATTTAATATACCAACTGTTGTATGTAACTGTAATATAATAACAGGTATGTTTTACTTTTTTCAACCATAATGAATTTTGGTTGAAAATGGTTCTAATCAAAAAATACAGCATATAAATATTTGTTAACATTACATTAGTAAATGTTTGTGTGTTATTGCACTCTACAAAATAGTAATTTAACACATCATGAGATACACTCTTGCTCATTGATTACATATAGAGTTAATGTTATTACAATATTACAAATGCATACAAATAGGTTAATTTAACACCAACAACCAAAATATAAGTTAAAAATACATTCAACAGATGGTTGATTTGTGAAACCTTATGTGTTGGAACAATAGATGGAACAAAAACAAATATACAATTAACAATTACACATTAAGTAAACATTAAAATGTAATGAAGAAATAATGTAATTACTAGTTACATGACTACACGTTAAATTACTGCTATTACTACAAGAAGTTAAGTATGTCAAATTTATGTGTTATATGTTTTGTTATATGTGACATACAACATCACCGTTAAAATTATCTTGTTAAAATTATCTTGTTAAAATTATCTTGTTAAAATTATCTTGTTAAAATTATCTTGCTGAAAGATATAGTGCAGTAAACATGTTGTGAATATGAATTGTTGTAGTGATGAAGTATTGTATGATGAGGAAATTGTCATATCAACTTAACTTGTTATACACTAGTTACTACCTGACAGAAGGAAGATTGTTAACTTTAGTAAATTACCAGTAAACCAAATATTCTTACTACGAACATAACACCAATTTATACTAACACATAGTTATTATGTGTTTGTCTAACTAATAATGCAAATTACATTACTAAACAATGTACATGACAACACATTTTTGTATCATCACGGTTTTACAACTACATGTTTAGAAAAACAAAATTACATCCTATCTTGGTCGTGTTAAGTATATCCTATTCACTCAAACAACATCTTTTTGCTTTTTTATATTTTATTTAAAATACCAACTGTTACTATCATAACCACAAATAGTTGTATATTAGGTATTGTTAAGAACATAGTAATTTAAATACTAAACTAAATATAGATATTTCATTTCACATTAAGGTAAAAGTGTTACAACAATGTGTGCTGCTTATTATGTTGTTGTGTTATAATTAACACCACACTAAAACATGTGATTGTCACATGTTAAGACATACTTTGAATAAGTTTGTGTATATGTTACATTTACACCAACAGTTCATACCTCATGTATGTTATTTACACTGTAACAAAATATTGTAGGTAATATATCTTGTAACTACTTTTGGTTGGTGTAGACAGGTATGATTAAGAATTTCCGACCAAGTAACAATATACTTAAAATTTCAACATATTGAGATGATACTAATAAACACAAGTATATGTTTAATTTGTTTTAAGAGGTAGTAATGTTATATTGTTGTTTATAATTTGTAGTTATAGTTACTAAGAATTGTAATCTTATAATATATTTGGTTGTAACATAATATTGTTCACACCACTAATTAACACTGTATATAATTAACACTACATATAATTAACACTACATGTGTTGTTAACAACACGTGTTTCTATATTATTACAAATGTTTCGTTGACTTGTAATCTCCAATCTCGTTATTTGCATTAATAGTTATATGGTATGTTAATTGTAAATTAACACAATTACAATACACAATTATTAATTTAATTGTTAAATTAACATAACTTACACACTAACAATAGAATAATAAGTAAACACCAATTTTACTCCTCACTCTGAACACCTATAGTACATATTTAAACATGTTGAAGTTTTTAAATTTAAGCATGTTACCAACATTCGAGATTTTAAATTTTTACATCTCTCAATCATAGTTGTAATTTTAACATATTGTTATTTGACTGTTCCTACATTGTATATCATAGACCTTATTTTAAAATATTTCATAACATGTTATCAAACATGTTATGAAATATGTAACCATATGCCAACTCCAGGTTAACATACCTAAAATAAGTTCTTCATATACTAGTCTGTTACTCAATCCATAACATTACTACTAGTGTAGTACATACTAAATATGTTTAGTATAAAAAGTAATAGTTTCATGGATTACAAGCCTTGATAATATATATATATATATATATAACCATAATTGTATTATACCTAACAATATTAAACTTATGTTAATCCAGATAGTGTAACTCTTGATGTTTACTATCTCGAAACATAAATTCGACACTTGTAACATTGGAGGTAACTTATATTCAATTGTAACATTATGTATTATATACCTTGTTTTAAAATAACTCGTAATGACAATATATATATGTATAAATTATGTTAATATCTTGTATGGTGTTCACTAAACAGTATACAAGATATTAACAAACACAAGTTTATGGTGAGAAGATGTAGACTAGAATACAAAACCAGTAGCAGTTAATAAACTATATGTTTACACAGGACAATGTAGTAATAGATTGGAAATACATATAAAGAATATAATATAGGTTACGTTAAAATATATTTTGATTATCAATTGTACAGATTGATGAGTACAATATAGTGTTAATACTTATACATCTTACAATAAGATGTACTTGTAAGTAATTTACTATCCAGTTTTATACAGACAATAGCTGTCTCAAACTTTGTGGTAGATTAAAAACATTTACATCTCACAACAAAGATGTATGTTAACTATCATAGCAACATGAAGTATATGTAATGTTGATGTTTTATTACCAAAATAATAAAAATGTTTAATATTGTAATTGAAATGTTCAAATTACACCCAAATTTGTTGTCAAGGGCCTCAACTGGTACATAAACGTTCTTAAATCTAGCAATGTACTAGGGGAGTTAAAGACATCCAAGTATTACCATAATGTCTTGGTATCAGGAAGGTACATATATGTTGTTTTTGACTATATATGTACCTTCCTGATACCAAAACATTACTTTATGATGCCCAAATCCTCAACATTAAACAAATATGGTAATTACACTCAACTAAAACAAAAAGTTATGGACTAAGGATATATGGTCACAATAATAATAAAACCAACAACAGTAGTTCTTCGTGTGGTATTGTACCACTATCAGTACCAACATCACTATCATCACCACAATTGACAGCTTCAAGTGATATGAGCATTACCAACGGAAACGTAAGTAATAGTAGTATTGGTGATGATGGTAATAGCAGTAATATTGGTGGTGACAGTGGTAGTGGATGTGGAAGTTAATCTAATATCCACCTCTCTCCTTCCCTCATAAGTAATGTTTATTTAACTATTCGATAGTTAAATTACTGTGGTATATACGATATACATTTAAGTTTAATTATAATAAACACGTTATTGTAATTTCCACAAAATATATTTTGTATCTACTATTACAAAATGTACTAATCAGTTAAAATCTTTGTATTTTAAGTACATATATGTATATTAACTCTCATTAGAATATGTACATGTTCTCTTAACAATAATAGACTATTATTAATAGTCTATGTTATGAAAGGTTACTACAAACTACAATATTACACTTTGTAATATTAAGTGTTACAATAAATACTACAACATTGTACATTTTCCATCTGTCTTAGTATCCTCCAATTTATAACTGTACTGATTCTTATTATTGTTTAGCTTATTAGTGAGATCACGCTTTGTCGCCTCATGATACATGTCATTGAATAACACATCGATGCCAATGTTATCTTTGGCAGATATTTCGTAATACTTGATACCTAGAGCAGAGCACAAATTGTATATCTCTCTTTTACTTATAGCAGCATGCATGTCACACTTGTTACCTGCCAAGTAAACAATAGTATCAGATGAACTGTACTTCTTAATATCACGGTATACTATAGGTACATGTTCAAATGAAGATACATTAGATAAGTCGAAAAGCAAGATAATGTTATGACTACGTTTATATTGCAATGGTCTGGTATCACGAAAACCATAATTGGATGATATATCCCAGACGCGAAATCTTACTCTCTTCTTATTACCATTATCTTGGCTTTCATGTTGTGTTTCCACCTCTATAGTCTTGCATGAAAATTCTAGTGGAATGTATAAACCATCATCATAAACGTTATTAACAAACCTACGTGCTACTGCTGTTTTACCCACGCAATAGTGACCGGTTAATGACACATCGAATATTTCATCCATCAACAACAGGTTATATTATTTTAATAACTTAATTATTAAACGAAAGTCACTAATCAATATCAAAATTTATGCCATCATCAATTATATTAGCATTAAAAACACTTGCATAGTATGGATACAATATTGTTATATAGTTAAAGTTGGTAGTTACAATTGGTAGTTACAATTGGTAGTTACAATTGGTAGTTAGTAGTTAGTAGTAACCCATATATAATTACTTGTTGTTAAGCAAACATGGACTTGTTAGTTAGTAACATGTATATACATGTTTGCAAGTTAAAATTACAGGATTACAAAATACATAACAGTTATGTATTAAAACATTATGAAGTAGTGTACATCATAATGTAGAGATGGTAAATTGTTGTTTTAGATATGTACAAAAACAAGTTATTATTTGAATATCTCTATGTATTTGTGTGTTTGTAACTCATGTGTTAACCTTGGTAAATACCTCCTCTACCCAAGAAAAATATATGTAAGTGTATATCGTAAGAAACGTAACTAATATAATAACAGTAAATGGTTGTATGTTGTGTACTTTACAAAATAATGTAAACATATGTAACACAAATAAACAATAATATATTAAACATTATACAATATGTTACGTTAAAATTTGCTACAATACGTTACTCATTAATAAAAACATGTAACAACTACATATATGTGTTGATTTGTCATGAAATAAAGTGTAGTATAACACTTATTGTAATACTAAGGTTATCAAACCATGTTGTTTTTATGATGTTGTAAATAAATGTTGAGATTATAACCATTCGTATGTTACCAGTTATGTCTGTTACGTTCCAATATCTCTAAACTAGAAGTATTTATATTATAAATAAATAATATACTATTGTGATAGGATGGAATTATGTTTAGCTTGTTGATCAAGGTAATGTATGTTTTATATTAAAATGCGTACTTAACATATAAATATGTAACAAAGTAATAATAATAATAAAATGACGTGATTGTGTTTTACGTAACTAACGTAATATTAGCAATTTAGTGTGGTATTACATATGTTAATGTATATAAACATTATATAAACAAGATAGAATATTTGTGAGCTCATAACAGTTTAACATACTATTAACATCTTTGTTATTTTACATTGATACAATGTAAAACATGTACTTTAGGTATGAATAGAGAGGAATTTAATATGTAACATTTCATATCGTATTTTTAATACTTCTGACAAGACAAAATATTTGTTACAGTAGTAACAAAAGGTAATCTAGAGTATTAAACTCCTCCATATCATACACTATATGGTTGTTACCCTATTTTGAATAGGTTACTACTTACCAACAACATAATAGTTCATTGTAAACTATTAATATTTTGTGTAATAACATATTTCCTATAATTACGATTGTTTTACTATTGGTAATTAAGAGAGTTGTTACCTAACCTAGTTATTCCTTTATTTCTTTATGTTTTTTTGTTTAAAATAGTAAACACGACACATCTTGTATACCACACATATTATTAACTACAAGTGAACATTATTTTGTTTGGGATGTAAAATGTTTAAAATACATTTAATATATAATACTATTAACAAACTAATTTAATGTTAAAATGTTAAACATATTGCGTTAATAACACAAGATTGTAGAATTTGTATTTTACACTCTCGAATGGGAAACATAAGACTAGACGGAAGTAAACATATTCCATATCACTGTGATATGAAAATTAAAAAACAAGTAATAATATATTGCTACAAGTAACAATTACTGTATAGTTAATAACCTGAAAACCGTCATTATATAAATATTTGTATTGTTAATTATGTTAACAATATCTCTTATGGTAGTAATTGTTGTGAAAGTAAACAATCTATAAATAACACTCTACACTTTCTAATCCATATAACCAAGTAAAATTACTACACAGTAAACATGTTAAGTATACTTAACATTATGTAAGAGTTGGATTATCTAATTTTATGTTTTAATATGTAAATTGTAATTATACAATGTTAACAAGATATTAAAAATACGTGGTTTCTGTCATAGATGTTAAAAACTTGTTGTTAGTACTAAAAATATAAAATTGTAATCTAATACATAGTTTTGTGTTGTGACAATCTTATCTTTACTTGACAACTTTTGTTACACAATATGATTCCTTATCATTAGTAGTACCCTATGATACCACTACATATTTTCTATTCTTCATATTCATGTATTGTTATAATGATAAGCAACTATAAAATGGTAAAGTATCAAACATAACATGTTTCATACAGATACCATATTTGTTTAAAGTTACAAATTAATACAACATCTATATAATTTAGTATTACTAATGTATTAAAGTATAATATAAATATTTACTGTTGGTAGTAAGCTCGAAGGATAAAGAGTTTGTCTAATTTTACAAAGGTTTTGGTTGCCAAAATATTAAACATATTATTTTAATATAATATAGTATACAAGTAACTTTGTAGTTAATAATATAATATACTTTGTTGTATATTTGACAGGTAAGAACATTGTAAAGTATATACATCTATATGTAAACAATGTTGTTTGGGGACAAGATTACTTAAAATAAATGTCAACAACAAAAAACCCATTAAACATACTTAACTTTATCAAGGTATTAAAAATATAGTAGAATGTATAAACATATAAAAAGTTTGGTTAATATCAAAGAAAATACATGTTGAGTTACAATAACACAAAATCAACATCATAATTGGTAATGTACAATATACATTGCTAACACACTAGTGTGTAATATTATTCTAGTAGTGTTTGTGTGTTGAATACAGTGTAATATCTTGTTATGTTTAAATGCTTGTTGTGGTGGAATAACTTTTACCTATTATTATGTATAATAGTACATAATGTACTATTAATTGTATTACCGACTTCATGTGGTTTTTAACCTTGTTATACATCTTTCAATGTCAATCAAATTTTTTGTATGCTTTATATTCCACCATACTTTTAACATCTTGATAATGTTAATTATGTGTGATTGAACTGTTAATGTTTATTTTTAAGTAGTCTTGGTGTATGTATATGTATATTGTCACATAACACAAAGTGTATTAAATATACACTCACTGTTTGTAACTCTTCACTCATCAATATACAACAATACGTATTATTACTAGATTTGTTATTTTACATTTTTTGGTTGGGTGTACAATTTCATGTCAATATCTTTCTTTTTAATAGGTGTTACCTCTACAATATTGTTTTTAGTTGTCTCAATATTACAACATCTTGTATTATTTGGTATAATTTGTGCTCAACATATATACACTGACTATTGCAATATTGTATTGGAATTAAAATAACGAAAATTTACACCATCGATATTATGTGCTGTAGGTATCAATGGTGTATATATTGATGGTTAAGTGTTGATGATATAAGTTAATATGTAAAAATATGATAACGGTGTGTAATATTAATTATATTGAATACTAAAAGTGCTTAGTCTAATAGGTATCGGGAAGATTGGAAGTGGAATAACAACAATTAGTAAATTTGGTATGTAAGAGACTGCTCTCATATTCTGGAGTTGAATTTAACAATAAGTTTAAACATAGTTCACCTGTAATATTACTGTCAAGTGAACATTACAAGCAGTCACTCAATGATAATAGTGAATATTGCACTCATGACTACACAATCACAACCAAACAGAATATAGTCAACGGTTACAACTTCATTGAAGATAGATATGGTTTGAAATCTTATGTTGCTGATGTTGTAATACCAGATTATGCAATATTAAAGTGTCATGATGCTGGAGTGTTCAACTCCACTGCTGTACATGTTAAAAACAGTGGAACATTATGGAATACAGAATTAGGTAATAAGATACTTAACTATCGTTTGTCTAATAAAGACCATATTAGTCAAAAGTTACTTGAAGATTATATCCAACAGTGTGATACAATACCAACAGTCAACATCATCCCCATAATTAAAATGTTGTTTGACAACCACTACCCCAATGTTGCGTATGACGTGATAGACAAAAACAAGAATAGGCTGACCGACGATGATATGATAGTAATTAGCAAGTATCGATGGTCTGCGAGACGTAAACATCAACCTGACAATACTTTCCCATTTATTGTTATCTTATGTATGTTATCCATGTCAACATCCGGACTTTAATAACCAACACCATTGGTATACAACAACAATATTATATTATGACTGTATTATTATTATTATTATTATACACATGTCAACGATAGTCAAACTTTTATATTCCAGGAATATAAATACTAAGATAGAGTTTTGTTAACACCAAGATGATAGCATATTACAAATACTTTTAATTACCACTTCTTTGTTACCACAATTAATATTACTGTTAATGGTAAAAAAACTCTAAACAAGTAATTATACAATATAATATTGTTTTGAACATGTAAATATTCTATCAATACAATATTAAATTGTATAATTACATATGAATATTATTTACAATACTGTATTATTTATAATTCCCAATGTTAAAGTAAATGTAAATTATACACATGTAATGTAAATAGTGTTATAATCTCTAATGTCCAACTGTATATGTGTTAGCTATGGATTAACTGTTTATAGTAGACATGTATGTGTATTACTTAATAATCTAACAGTCCAATAATGGTAGTGGAATAAAATAGTTAACTTACTGGTTTAAGTTGATAACATATTATAGTTAAATACAATTTAGAATTGTATTCTTTAGTGTTTGTTGGTTTTGGTATCATAAAACAAACATAAACATATGGGATGTAATATGTGTAATTTTAATATATGGGTGTAATATCGAACTTGTAGATATAGTCAAGATCGAACAACAAATCCACACCAACAGTAGTTGCTGCCATACCGATAGTGTTTGTACGTTGCTGCAGTGCAATAGCACTAACATACATTAAACCATTAGCTTGATTGGATGCAATTAAGTAATTAAGGTTTAATCCCTGTTCTAACAATATTTGTGTAGTCTCAACTACTGGATCAATGAATACTTCAGAGGTGATAAACACATCAGATGATGACAGTAATACTGGTGGATCAATAGTTGCTGCATCACTTCCAGATATAGTAGAATCGGCAGCTAATGATGTTGATGTATACCTAACATATCTATTATTCTGTCTCTTTATTGGCTTACTAAGAAGACAGCAACAACAACATTGTTTTTTATCATTGGTAATAATAACATTGGTACACATTGTAGTTTATCGTCTGGTTTTTTATGGGTAAATAAACTTTGTTAAAATTTTATCGTTTGAAGTTAAAATCATACCAGTACAAGTAAAATACTATCTAAATAAATACACATAACACAATTTAGATAATTACTACTGTTAACTGTATTGCACATTATATAATCTGTGTTAATGACATAGTTGACAATATTCAACAATAAACACACGTATTTAATGTATAGAACAACTACGTGTTAAACTGTAATGACATACTTACTCTCATGATAGATTACAGTTAACTGTGTTATTGTATGTTATTTATAACATACAAACAAATATGTATTGTCAAACCAAATTTAGATTCCATCTATAATCAATTTGCACATTGACAACCTTAACCAAAATGTTTATAACCAAAATGTTTTGGCAACAAGTTTTTGGTTAAAATTTGTATATACTAATATAGTTATATTATATTATTGTAAACATATTATGTTGTATTAAACCAAATAAAATAAGTAACAATAAGTGTTAACATTGCAATAATGTTATAAACAAATGTTAAACACACAATAGTAAACATATATTTTACACATAACAACTACACGTAATTATTACAATCATACAATGTATTATTATTGCAGTCTAACATTAGTACTAATATTATTATAAACGAGTGGAATCCACCTGATATGTGTTATAACAGCACAATCAGATATTAGGATTGTTATTACCTCTAATCCACATACTTAATAAAAATCGTATTGTTAATGTTTGTATTAAAACCAATTTATAATAACTAGGTTATTATAACAATATCATTGTATGTGTTAACTATTATGTACGTTAAAAATGTAATGTAGATCAATATGTCATTTGATAGTACATATTAACACTGGTAGTAATCATACATACATTAAATTCGACATACAGTTTTTGTTTTGACAGTATCGGTGTTTAAGTTTAACATTGTTGTAACTAATATGGTTGTAATTAATCAAGATGTATTATTAGCATATAAATTACGATGATAACAATGGTTAAGAATGCAATAATGTTACTTTGTTACAACAACACCAATATTATTGTGTGATAAGTATTGCCTTAACTCTAATAGTTTAATATTAAGTAGTAAAATAAACAAGACAGACTTGTTTATACCATATTTAAATATCTTTCGTAGTTATAGTACATTTGATATTTGTATTCTACTACATTATATGTTTAACACTGTACATTTAACATTAGTGTAAATGGTGTGTCTCCAAAATGTACTCTACTCATGAATGTTTGCAATTATAACAACTATAACAAGCATTGTTTCACCTCATCACTACATGAATGCAATTATGCACTAGCAATAATTATGTGTATAAATATCTATTGTTGTTTTGACATTAAATTGTTTAATGTTATGTTATGTATTATATGTTGTTAATTAACACAGCTACTATACGTCTGTGTGTTTTTTCCTCGGTGGTGATATTACAATACTGTATACACATATATTCATATGTTCATATAGTTAATTACCGGTTTATGGTCCATAGACAATATTGTCACTTGGATACAGATGTTTCCATAGTCCAGTTTGTTTGTTGTTAACAAATGCATCTTCAAGCCTGATCTGACCAGATGGATAGTACTCAAACACAAGTTTACGCCCACTAAGCTTATTACATGTAGTATGAATATATAGTAACTGTTTTGTATTGTTGTTCATCAATACTAACCTTGTTGTAATATATAGTATTACCGTCAATCAGGTTATCTCTATCCTCATTGTTTTTTGCCCATTGGGTGAAGAATGTCTTGTTGTTAATGAACAATTTAGGAACCAAGTCATAGGGACATTCAACGAATACTAACCATTGAAGATCATGTCTAAGTTCCGTATATACCATAGGACTCATGTATGACCAGTTATCAAACAGTTGTAACAATACATAACTAAAGTAAGTCTTATCATCGAAGTATGTTGTTATATCGAGACATATTTTTCAAGTAGTCACTAGATATACCACCATATCTACCTGTTCCTGTTTGAGGAATCGAATGTAGTTGTCAATTACCGTCCAATATTTATTAGGTATGTCAACAATCGTATTCAAATCTTTATTATTATCCATTAAATTTTGCACATAAAGTGAACTAACATATACATATGTTCAGCAGGTACAACTGCTAGATTACCACCCATGTTAAATGTTACCAACATCTTAATGTTTTTAATATCCAATTATGTATAAATGTTGTATTTTCATCTTTTTGTATAGTAACAATATTACTATCATTACAATAAACAACATTGACCATTACCTTCTGTTTATTATTATAGTAATATCACAACTAACAATTACAACCTATGCTTACTGCATAATATAATTACCTGCAATATTAAATGTTTGTCACTTGATAGTAAAGTAACAACATAGAAAATGCTGTAATAAGATATAAATAGAGTAATGTTAACTTTAAACATGTTAAACATATTTGTTAGTTTCCTATAAGAGTGGACTTTACAAGCAATCTACTTGTTTTATGTGTCGAATAGTACATTAACAATGTTATGATTGATAGTAAATTGTATTACGTTCAGAGAGTTGTAAATAGTTACCTATCTGTATTTCCAATATACACATTACATTACAATAATGGAGTAACATTGGTAAACATACAATTGTAATATAATGTGTAATTACATTATTACGTATATGTGTTATACTTTAGTTTATGTAATCTATACCTGTAATTGTAAACTACAAATTATGTACAACACCAAAACACATAACAAGTTAGTGCGTGTCTTAACATTGTATGTTTGACATACAATATATACAAAATGTTATATAACAACGATAGTAACAACAGTAAAAATACAGTTGTATGGTTGTTAGTTATAAATGTTGTTAATTCATGTAACCTTGTAAAGACAAGGTTATGAGATATATTACAAACAGTAACTATACATTGTAAACTAGACAAACTTTACTTTGATAACTCATACATACATCGTTAATCACAGTTATGATAGATGTTTAACAATGTATGTTGTTTACTACAATATTAAACATTG
>Ga0302300_1000149_pt1 | contig 60021 bp, 63 predicted proteins | sample III_Palsa_E1_1_FD_198756 | JGI IMG/M metagenome (GOLD analysis project Ga0302300, IMG submission 198756) | Peat permafrost microbial communities from Stordalen Mire near Abisko, Sweden - III_Palsa_E1_1 | ecosystem: Environmental > Terrestrial > Soil > Palsa > Peat permafrost | place: Sweden...
AAACAAACATTTATTATTTTATTAAAATTAATAAAATAATTTAGAAAAGAGGGATAAATTGCCATTCTAAAATAAGACAGATTTGTTCATATATTTCATCGTGTTCTATTTTTTTATCTATAGTTTTGATCAAAGAGAAATCATTTATCGAACATTTATATTTTCTTCTTCTTAATAGTTGAAAAAGTATATATTGATTATTGAGGAAATTAAGACGCGTGTTATACTCAATTGGGAGTTTTTTGTATGCTTCTTCGACTAGATCAAAATCATCTAAAAGATCGTTTTCGTATTTACTTAGATCGTGAGGGCGTATACCAGTATAATGATAATGTAATAAGGTGACATCTTCATAATTTTTGTTGTAGCCAATTTCAGATAAGAACATTTTTAAATATTCTTTTGTTATTTTTGAATATTTTAGATAACGAAGTTTATTATTATAATCTTGTTGATTTTTACAATCGGATAAATTAAGTTTAATTTCTTCATTAACTAAACCATGAGTTTTAAATTCTTTTTCTAAATATTGATAGACTTTTTTATCTATATATTTATTTTGTTTCCCTTGGAATTGATTTAAAGTGTCTTTGAAATGAACTTTCATTCCATATTTATATTTTTGATCCATATTGATACGATCTGAATCTTTAAATTGTGTTTGTGATGATATTAAAGTTGTAGATATTCCACATTGTTTACAATTGGATTCATCATTTTGTGTATCAAATTCAGTGCTACCACATTCACATTTATTGTTTATTTTTTCTTCAAAAGTGGGAATTACAATAGGAATATATTTTTTAGCAATATTTAAAAATTCAAGAATTAATTCATTCTTTTTTTTATTTTGATCAGTAGATTCAACATTACCTTTTTTGATAAAAGATTCTTTAATTGGATTTTTAATATGATCAACATAATTACAAATAATTTTTTGAGAAAACATTAAATATTCGGATAAAATATTAACATCATCAACAGTTTCAATTTTATTTTCGTATTCTTTTTTTTGTTCGGTTAATTTTAAAATTTCTCTATATGATAATTTTTCAGAATTTTCAATAGATTCATCAATTTCTTTTAATTTCTTTTTATAAGTTTCTATATTTTTCTTATTATCTTTAAATAAATTTTTGATCTTTTCATCTAATGTTAAAATATCATAATTTTCATTTGTTTCTTTTTCATTTTTTTTCCTAACACGAGTATTAACTATTTTCGGTTTTTGTTTACTCATTATTGGAATTGATATGATTATAATATAATCATATCAAAATAGTTAAATGAATTTTAATTTATTTGGGGTTAAATTTTAAATAATCATATTATTAATAAAATAATTTCTCTTAATTTTCTTAAATTATAATATTTAGGTATATTTGTATTTTTTGATAAATTAATCCAATTTAATTTATCCGGAACATCACGCTGTTCACAAGAAGAAATATGTTTCTCAAAAAATGTAACCGGTATATTTTTATTTCCTGATAACATAAACCAATCTACTTTATTCGGAACACCACGCTGTTCACAAGAAGAAATATGTTTCTCAAAAAATGTAACCGGTATATTTGTATTTCCTGATAACATAGACCAATTTATTTTATCTGGAACATCACGTTGTTCACAAAAAGAAATATGTTTCTCAAAGAATGTAACCGGAATATTTGTATTTCCTGATAACATAGACCAATTTATTTTATCTGGAACATCACGTTGTTCACAAGAAGAAATATATTTCTCAAAGAATGAAACTGGAATATTCGTATTTAATGATAAATAATCCCAATCCACTTTATCTAAATATTTCTCGAAGAATATAAAAGGTATATTTGTATTTAATGATAAATTAAACCAATCTACTTTATCAATATATTTCTCAAAGAATTGATATAGTATATTTGTATTTCCTGATAACATAAACCAATCTACTTTATCCAAATGTTTCTCAAAGAATTGATATGGTATATTTGTATTTCCTGATAAATTATACCAATTTACTTTATTCAAATATTTCTCAAAAAATGTAATCGGTATATTTGTATTTCTTGATAAATAAGACCAATTTACTTTATCCGGAATACCAAGTTGTTCACAAGAAGAAATATGTTTCTCAAAAAATGAAACCGGAATATTTGTATTTCTTGATAACATAATCCAATTTACTTTATCTAAATATTTCTCAAAGAATGTAACCGGAATATTTGTATTTCCTGATAACATAGACCAATCAACTTTATCTGGAACACCACGTTGTTCACAAGAAGAAATATGTTTCTCAAAAAATTCAACTGGTATATTTGTATTATATGATAACATAGACCAATCTAATTTATCCGGAACACCACGTTGTTCACAAGAAGAAATATGTTTCTCAAAAAATGTAAAAGGTATATTTGTATTATATGATAAACTAGACCAATCTACTTTATCTGAATATTTCTCACGGTCTTTTCGACCGGTAGGGAGATAAAATGGAATTTCGAAATTAATGTCTTTATAATATCCTATATAATTCACAATTATATTAATTAAATTTTTATTTAATTTCATTTTATTAATAACAGAGTCTTTTCAGAAAGGATAAAAGTTCACTTGAACTTTATTAATAATTTTATTAATAATTAATTAATAAAATTAGTTTTTTAATTACCTATTTTTCCTTCATTTCTTAATTTATCTAATGCTTGTGATGCTCCAACTTTTTTAGCTTCGATAGTTTTAAAAGCAATAGCAGTTCCATATAAAACTTTATTACAAGTATCTTTAAAAACAATATAAACATTGACTTGGTGTTTATATTGATCATCACATCCTTCTTTACTTTCAATTGGAATTTTAATATCTTCATAAATTACTTTTCCAATTTTTTTATCATCAATTGCTTCTTTTAATTGTGAAATATTATCAGATAATCCACGAAGAGTTGTAGGAATGTTTAATTTATCGAAAATTGTTTTTACTAATGGATAAACTAATGAACATCCTAATTGTTCATATGATCTATTTACCATTAATTCAAAAGCACCAACAAATGCTTCAAAACAATCTTCTAATAATTTATATTTCTGAGTTTCCAAAAATACTTTTGAAGCCCTTATCCAGGGATAGATTCCCAAAGAATCTGCTATAACATGATAATTCGCTTTAGAAACAGCATGTAATTTCATTTTAGTGATATATTTAACACCTTCAGCATTTCTGAATTGAGGAAATCGATCTTGTAAATAATAAACTATATTTTTATTTAAACACGAATCTCCGACTAATTCAAAAAATTCATAATTAAATTCTTTTGAATTAATTTTATCTTTCTCATCTTTATCATCATCATATGATTCATGAGTAAATGCTTGTTCAAAACTTTTCATATTTTCAGGAGTTGTCCATTTATCAATATATTTTTCTGATAATTTCATATAATTTTTCATCAAATAAATAATACATTCTTTAAATGATGAAAATTGGGGAACGAGTTCTTTACGTTTAAAATTCATTGTTTGTTGATAATGATAAAAATTCAAAATGAATTTTTATTTATAATTAATTAATATAAAAGAATTTATTTTAAATCAGTTTTTTTTCTTTATTAAAATAATATTTTGATAATAATTATAAAAATTACAATTTGAGATACAATATCCATTAAATCATCTGTTAAAAAACCCATTTTCTTAATTTATTTATGATCATAAATAATAAATTATTTTCTTAATTTAATTATATGAATAAGGAATTAATATTAAAAAATTTAGACATATTGAAAGAAGCAAGCAAAAGAGATCGATTTAGATTTTTAGCATATTCAAATGCTAAAAATATATTAAATAGATATAAACCCATAAATATAGATATTACAAATGAAGATCTTCCAAATATTAAAAAATTAAAAGGAATTGGAAAGAGAATATATGAAAAAATAATAGAAATATTAAAAACGAAAAAATTAAAGGCAATTTCAAAAATACCAAAAAAATCTGAAAAGGAACAAATAGTAGATTTATTTTCTACTATATTAGGGGTTGGCGATAAAACTGCTATTAATTGGTATGATAAAGGATATAGAACTATAGAAGATCTTTCAGATATAAAATTAAATAGAACTCAAAAAATCGGATTACAATATATTGATGATCTCTTATTAAAGATTCCAAGAAAAGAAATTGAATGTGGATATCAACCATATATAAAATATGGATTAGATTCTTTGAATAATTCAAAAAAATCGAAAAATAAATATGAGTTTAAGTTTATTATTGCTGGAAGTTATAGAAGAAAAAAGTCATTTTCTAATGATATAGATGTATTAATTACAGAATTAACAGAAAATTATGATAATGAAGATTTGATGAATTTGATTATTGAACATTTCAAAGAAATTGGATTAATAATAGAAGAATTAACAAAAGGAAAAAGTAAATTTACAGGATTATCACAAATATCATTAATAGATAATAAATTACCAGTAAGAAGATTTGATATTGAATTAGTAAGACCAAAAGATTGGTATTACGCATTATTATATTTTACAGGATCAAAATCAACAAATCAACAAATGAGATTGATAGCAAAAAAACAAGGATATTTATTAAATCAATATGGATTATTTGATTTGTCAAATAAAGAAAAAAGATTTAATGTTAAAAATGAAAAAGAAATATTTAATAAAATAGGAATAAAATACTTAAAACCAGAAGATAGATAATTAAAAAAAATTTTTGACTAATTTAATTTTATTAATAAATAACATTGATATAAATACATTTAAAGATTAATATTATAAAATAATAATTCAAATGAGTTTATTCGAAAGCGATACTAAACAATTAAATATTAAAATAAAAATATTTAATGATTTAAATATGATAAAATCAATCGAACAAGAACTTGAAGAATATAATTATAATAATTATGGATGTATTTATAAAATTATTATTATCGAAGATAATACATGTTTATATGTTGGTTCAACAAGAAATTTTCATAAAAGAAAAAAAGAACATAATAAGGGAATAATGAGAAATATTAAGGGATGTGAAATTGTAATTATTGAAGAATGTGAAGATATAAAAGTTGAAGATTTAAAAAAAAATGAACAAGAATGGATTGATTGTTTAAATCCAACATTAAATTCCAGAAAAGCTTATGGAAATAATAGACATATAATCTATTCGAGAATAAAAATATTAAAATATGGATGTATTTATGTTATTACAAATGTTGATAATATAATATTATATGTAGGATCAACTAGATATTTTGAAGAACGAAAAAATAATCATACTAATTCGACAATGAAAGGTGTAAATTATCAATGGAATATGAAAATAGTAAAAGAATTTGAAGAAATTACTGATATAAATTTACGTAAAGAAGAACAAAAAATAATAGATAATTTAAAACCACTTTTAAATATTAGAAAAGCATATACGAGTTATGAACAACGATTAGAATATTTAAAAAAATATAGAGAAGAATTTAAAGAAAAATATAAACAATATAATAAAAAATACTATGAAGAGAATAAAAATAAATTAAAAAAACAAAATAAAGAATATCATGAAAAAAATAAAGATAAAATAAAAGAGAGAGAAAAAATATATAGAAATGAAAATAAAGAAAAAATATCAATTCGTAAAAAAAAATATTATGAAAAAAATAAAGATAAAATTAAAAAATATTATGAAAAAAATAGAGATATAATATTAAAAAGAAAGGAAGAAAAAATAGAATGCGAATGTGGAACAATAATTTGTAAACCAAATTTAAATTCTCATCGAAAACCTCAAAAACATAAATTAAAAATGAAAAATTTGAAGTTAGAGTTAGAACAAAAAATCACAATTATATTTGAAGATTAAATTTTTAATAATAATTCAATAATAAATTATTATTTACTAAATAATAATTTCATTCAAAATCTATAATTTCAGTAAAAATTCCTGTATTAACTTGATGTGCTATAACTAATACCATCTTGTTCTGTTGACGAAGAATTTCTAAAATATCATCACATAATTGAGCATCTAATGATCCTATAGATTCATCTAATAATATTAATTTTGAATTTGTGAAATTATTTAATGTTAATAGAAATGCCAGATTAATTCTTGATTTCTCTCCTTTTGATAATGATGATAATTCAAACTCCTTTTTTTTATAAAACACGTTAATATTTATTCCAGGTTTAATAGATTTCTTTGTTTCTTTGAAACTAGATAAAGAAACGTTAATTGAATTTTCCTCAAAAAATGAAGATAAAAACATATTAACATTATGATTTATTGTTTCAATAATGTTTAATATTGCAATACTTTCTGTTTCTAATATCTTATTCCAATATTTATTTATTATTGAAAGTTCTTTAGTTTTTTCTTCTTCAACTAATTTAGCATTGTCAAATTTAGTTTGCCATTTATTGAAATTATCTCTATCAATTTTATATTCATTATATTTTTTCAATTCTTTCTCCATTTTACTATTATCTTTTTGAACTTCTTTTAAATTCTTTAATAATTCTTTCTTATTTTTTATATCGGTTTCTATTTTCTCTTTATTTACTGTTTTTTCAATTATTGTAATAAGTTCTTTATTTATCTTTTCTATTTTATTTTCATTTAATTTTAACTGTTCTGTTAACATTTTAAATCTTGTTTTATTTTCATTTATACTTATTATTTCTTCTCTTATTTCTTCTATTCCTTTTTCATTATCTTCTAATTCTTCGAAATTATCATTTTTTAAATCAGCAACTTCTTTTTTATCCTTTACTAATTTATTTTTCATATCAATTAAAGTTTTACTCATTTCCTGTTTTTCGTTTGTTTTTTTTAATAATAAAGATAATTTATATGTATTTGTGGTTATTTCAGTGATTTTAGTTTCAGATTCTGTTATTTCTTTTTGAATAGTAATAATATCTGATTGTTTAATTATTTCATTAAGATCAATATCTATCAAACTTACTTTTTTAATTAAAGTTTCAATTTCTATTATTTCTTTTTCTAATTTCTTTAATTCTTGTTTATCTTTAACTAATTGATTTTTATCTTCTTCTGAAACAGTTGTTCCATCGGCTTTTGATATTTTATCTTTATATAAAAGAAGAGATTTAGAACAATGAGGACAAGGAATTAATGATAATCTAGAACTAATTTGTTGAATTTTATCTTTTAATTTATTAAATAATTCTTGTTTTTCATATAACAATCTTTTATATACATTAAGATCTTTTAATTCTCCAGTTTTTTGATCTTTTAAAAGATCGTTATAAAGTTTAAGTTTATTTTGTTTATCTATTAATAATTTTAATTTATTTTCATTTTCTTTTTTCATATTTTTAATATCTGAAATATTTGAATATTTATCAACAATTGTTTTTAGAGTATCATATTCAGTTTGATTTTTTTCTTTTTCAATTTTTTGTTCTTCAATTTCTTTGGAAAGTAATTCTTTATAATATTTGAGATTTTCTTTTAATTTTGATTTTTTAGAATTGTATAAATCTTTATTTTTTAAAAATGTTAATTGAGTTTGTAATTTTTCTAATAATTGATCATCATATTTTACAGTTTCTAATTTTGTTTTAATATCTGAAATTTCTAATTGTATTTTATTTTTATCAATTTCATATTGTTCATATCTTTTTTCTTCTAATAATAAAACATCATATTCTTTTTTTAATTTGTTCAATTCTTTTTCAATTTGATTATTTTCTATTTTATTCTTTTCTATTAATTTGTTAAATTTATTAATTCTTTCTTCTTGTTCTTCTAATGGACCTTTTAAAGGAAATGGAATATAATCAGGTTCTTCTAAATTGTTTAATTCAGATTGAATGACTTCTAAAGTAGAAGTTGCTTTTTGAACTTCTACTTTTTTATTTTTAATTTCTTCTTTTGTTATTTTTTTAAGTTCATCAATATTAATTTCATTTCCAAATGCTTGTTTTTCTAAAAACATCATTTTATCAGATGCTGATAATTTCAAAAACGTTTCATCATAATCTTCTGTAATATATGAAGTTAATAAAAAATTATCACCAAAAATATTGTTTATTATTCCCTGAGCAACATCATCTTCAAATTCTCCTTTTGAATTAATTAAAACTAATCGACATGGACCTTTAGATCTAGTTATTGTTAAAGAAGGATCATTGAAAGTGATGGAAACTTCCATTTTTTTTTCATTATGACTTATTAATTTTTTTCCAATTCCATATAAACAAAAATATATAGCATCAAATATTGTTGTTTTTCCTTTTCCAGACACACCATTAAAGAGAATTAATCCAATATCTTTTATAGTAATTTTCTTCTTTTTATAAGATTTAAAGTTTGTTAGAGAAATATCCATTATGTTAAAATTAATTTATTTATTTATTTATTAAATCATTTTTAAATAATTTTATAATTTTATAAAATTATTATTTTATTCTTCACTTGGATCTATTAATTCATAATTATTACGATTTTCATTAAATTTGAAACTAAGTTCAATATAGAGAGATTGAACACCTTTATATTTATAAATTTTTTCAAAATCTTCATATATAGAAATTAATTTTTTACAATTATTTGTCAATATATTTATAATTTCTTTTAATCTTTCAACATAACTATCATGTTTTATATGTTTATTCAAATATATATTTAAATTATTATAATTTTGAATACATTTACAATCTAATTTATCATCAATCGATAAATAACGACAACATTGACATTTTGATCTTGGAGGTTCGAAATCAGGTTTAAAGAAATCAAGTGGAATTAATATCATTAATATTCTAAAAAGACCAACATAATAATGAAAATGTAATTTATCAGTTCCTGTCACTAATTTCATAAATTTTTTCATTGCTTTTACACAATTATCTCTCACTGTATATTTCTTATCCAAAAATTTTCTATTTTCTTTTATATATAATTCCATCATTTTTTGTGTTTCCTTCTCATCATCAACTCTTTTCTTTTTAAATTCCTCAATTTCCAATTTAATCTTTTCATTTTCTCCAATTTCTTCTATTTTTACTTCTTCTTTTATTTCTTTCTTTTTTTCTCTACTATTTTTCTTTGGTTTATCTTTCGATTTAATAAATAATTCTTGTAATTTATCATTACATATATCCAATTTATTTTGAATAATTTCAAATTGTTTATTATGTCCATAATTCGATGTATCTGGAGTAAACGCATAATTTCTATGTTCCATTCTATCTTTATAAGCATTAACATACCAAACGTGACATTTGAATAAATATTGAATACTATCTTGGATAGATGAAACTTCATTAGTATTGATTTTTTCAGGATGTAATTTATATGCTGTATTACATGTTTTCTTATATTTTTTATATAATTCATTTGCTTTAGCAAAATGTGATTCACAATGATACCCTTTCATAATTTCATTAGGACATCTTGTAATAAAATTGTCTCTTTTTTGATCAAAAACATCAGAATTAGTAATAGGAATGATCGGAGCAAAACATTGTTTATATTCTTCACACGCAACTTTATCACACATTTTATAATATTTCGAGAATAACTTATAAATTTAAGGAATAAATTTATAAAAAATCAGTTTTTATTTTCTATTACCTACTATTACTTACTATTACTTACTATTACTTACTATGTAAGAGATAAACAATAAGATATAAACAATAAGATATAAACAATAAGAGATAAACAATAAGAGATAAAAATTATCTAAATCGATTATCATCTAATAAATTAGTATCATCTACTATTTTAAATCTATAATTACAATATTCTAATAATTTAAAATACGATTTTACAAAATTAATTTCATTATAACTCATTTTAAAATTATATTTTAAATTTATTATATTTTTTTTATCAATGATTTTTTTATCAATAATATTATACTTTTGAATTATCTTAATTAAATTATTATTTATATGATCTTTCAATATGTAATAAACTTTTCCACCATTCTGAACATTCTGAACATTATGAATATTCATTTCTTAATATAAAAATTTATAGAAATAATAATTAATTAGTTTTATTTTTAATAGGTTGATTAATATTATGTTTCTTATCTTTTTTATTTTTTTTAGGAAATTTTAAAAGTTTATTTTTCTCTTTAATTTCATTATTTTTTGCGATTAATTGTTGGTCTTTAATTTTAAAATTTGTTTTGATATTGGTCATTTTGATATTATGAGTTTCTAAACATTTATATAAACGATCTAAAGTATTTTTCATTTCTTCTTCTCTTTTTTTAATTTTTCGAAGTTTATCTAATTTATAATGTAAATATGTATTTTTAAATGTCTTTACTAATTTTTCTTTTAAATATAATTGTTTTGAATCTGGATCTTCAGAAGAATTTCTGATTGTATATTTTTTAATAGGTTTATTAAATAATTTCATTTCGATTTCTTCTTGTTTATCATTTTTTGTGTTTAAAATATTATTAAATAATGAAGTTTTGGTTAATATAAATTTTTTATCATTAATAATTTTGAAAATTAAATTCCAGTTAATACTTTTATTTTTATTATTTTGATCATTTTTATTATTCAAATTAAAAATTTTAAAATTTATATTTGATTTTATAATTCCTTTTTCTTTCTCTTTTTCACTATCTTCTACTTGTTTTCCATCACATTCATTTGGGGGAATAAGATTATCAATTCTTCCCTTTTTAATTTCATCTTGAATTAATTGTGGTAGTTTTTTGGCATCGGTTGGATAAGAAGAATAGTAATAATATCCTCCTGCTAAAGATGAAAACAAAATTGGAATTCCAACAACAAACATTTTATCTTAATTATTAAAAACATTTTTATTATTTTTTATTATTTCTAATATTAATAATAATCTTTATATAACACAGAGAAAATGTCAAATCAATATAATGATGGGAATTATGTGCCAAATGCTAATGACTATGCTGATCTCGTAATGTTCTATAATAACCGGCCTCCCTTATACACTAACACTTCTGTTCCCGTAGTTAGTGTTAAAGAAGGAGAAAAGAAATATTACAATACAGGATGTCAAGAAAAAACAATTGTATATGGAAGTCCTTTTAGATATGGATATAATGGCTTATCAGGTGATAATGTATCAGGGGCTGATTATTTTTCATTATATAATGCTTATTCATCACGATAAAACTAATTTAATTTTAAATATTTAAAATTAAATTAATAAGATTTTTTTAGGAAATCTTTAAGAAATGAATTCATTAAAAGAAAATACAAAATTAAATATAAATTTGATTAACCTTGTAAAATCATATATAAGAATTGATCCAGAAGAAATATTAAAATTAAGAGAATGTGCTTTTGATTTGATTAGACAAGATGTATTATTTTTATTAGTTGATACTGTGAACAAAGTTTTGGAAATTTTTACAAGTAGAAAATTGGCAGAACAATATATGATTGACCATATAATTAATCAAAATTTGATTAATACAAATGAAATTAATAATAATATGGATCTTATTATTTATTATGAATTAAATGATTACAATATAATCAGTGTTTATCATTTAAATCAAAAAAATTCAATTTATTATATAAATGATTCTAATTATTCAGATCGTATAATAGATAAATTAACACATGATATGAGTCATTATATATATAAAATGAATAAAATAGTAAATCCTAATAATTATCAAATTCAATTAGATTCTAAATTTAATTTTACTTATTAAAAACTAATTTAATTTTACTTATTAAAAACTAATTTATATCCTTACATAATTTAAATCGTTATTGTTTATCTCGTTTATTATTTATCTCGTTTATTATTTATCTCTTTATTGTTTATCTTTTTATTATTTATCTCTTTATTGTTTATCTTTTTATTATTTATCTCTTTATTGTTTATCTCTTACATAGTAAGTAATAGTAAGTAATAGTAAGTAATAATAAAATAATCATCATTGTTTAATGAATTTATTAAAAGAAAATACAAAATTAAATATAAATATGATCAAAATAATAGATTCTTATATAAATATAAGTGGTGAATTTTTATTCAAAATTGAACGTGAATGTTTTAAAAAAATAACCACATATCCAATAATAGTAATAAACAAAAATACATTTGAATTTATAGGATTTTTTTCAACAAAAGATTTAGCAATTAAATATGTAATTCGATATTTAATTAATTATTATATTGATAATAACACAAAAAAAGAAAATATAAATCTTTTCATTCCAATTGATATGAAATATTACGATTTTATAAATATAAGTATTAATATGAAAGATAAAGTATATTTTAGAAAAAAATGGAATAAAACTAACAATGTAAATAAATATTTAACAAATGATAAAAAATTAGCAATAAAAGATTCTTTTGATACATTAATAGAAATCAAATTAAATCCAACTATAAAACTGATATTTTAATAAATTGTTTATCTCCTTATATGTAATGAATTCATTAATAAGAAATACAAAATTAAATATGAATATAATAAAAATAATAGATGATTATGTTGGAATAACAACTGAATTTTTAATAAAAATAGAAAAAGAACAATTTCAAAAAATTAATAAAATTCATACGATTATGTTATGGGATACTTGTAATTCTTTATTTATAGGATTATTTTCGACAAAAGATTTAGCATTAAAATATTTAATTCGATATTTAATTAATTATCATATATCATTAAATCATAATTTATCAAAAAAAGACTTTAATACTCAAGTATTTCAAAAAATTAAAGATTATGAATTTATAATATGTGATCATATTAATCCTAATATGCCAATTTATTTTATTCTAAATAAAAGACATAATCATATTCCTCAAAATTATTTTACAAATGATGAAATATTAGCAAAGAAAGATTCAGGAAATAAATTATATAATATAATAATTGATCCAATTTCATTAAATTTAAATTTACCTTTATAAAAAACTAATTTTATTAATAAATTTCACTTGAACTTTTATCATTTCTGGAACGCATCTGTTATTAAATGAATTTATTGAAAGAAAATACAAAATTAAATATAAATATGATTAAAATTATAGATAATTATATGGGATTAACTTATGAATTTCTAAAAAAAATTAGAAACCGATTATTCAAAAAAATTAAATAAAATTCTAATTATGTTATGGGGATATAATTTTATTGGATTATTTACAAGTAAAAAATTAGCAAAACGATATTTACTTCGATATATGATTAATTCATTTTTATCAATAGTTGGAAATATACAAAAAAAATATTTTCAAAATGAAGTGTTTCGACATATTGATTCTTTTACTATATTTAAACATGATGGTTTAAATATGAGTAAGACAATATATTTGAATACAGAATATGAAGATTCAAGAAATTTGTCCAAGTATTTAACAAATAATAAATCATTAGCAAAAAAATATAATAATGGTGAAAATTTCTATGAAATCGAAATTAATCCAAAATTACCAAAATTGTTAACCGTTTAATTCATTTTATTTGATCATTTTTATTTAAACATTTAATTCATTTTATTTGATTAATGAATCTAAAAATCATTAAATCTAAAAATCATTAATAATAAAAAATAATGATTTATAATAATAAATGAATTATCCATTTATTATTTTATTAAGTTTGTCATTATTATCTATTTTTATTACGTTATTGGTTATGAAATCTAAAGAAGGATATCAACCGGAACGAAACGCCTATTCATTTATGTATACTGAAGACAATAATGGCATGAGCTATAGATATAATGGAGAAACTCCTAGATTTGCAGAATCGTCATTTTTCGGTTAAAAAAGTGGTAATATTACGATAATCGTCAATAAAGAAAATATTATTGAAAAATAATAAGTTATAATTTTTAATATTGAAATGAAATAATTAATGACAGATTAAATAAATTTTGGAAAAAATTAATAATATTAATTATCTAAATAATAATTAATATTTGAAATGAATAGTAAACAGTTAATTTTATATCTTTTTGTAGGTATAATTCTTATTTTATTACTTTCTCTTTTTTTTAAAAAAGAATCGTTCAAAGATCTTAAATCTAAAAAAAATAATAACAAACAACCCGATAATATAAGATATCAAGAAAAATGGCCTATTGGCATTTTGTCAAATCAGACAGAAAAATCATATAAAGATTTTTATGGATTAAACGAACCTTATATAAAACCTAAAAATAACACTCCATATATACAAATTCCTGATGCTATTACCGCTTTAACACCGGTTTCAATTGAAGATAATGAGATTAATAATTATTTAACGGAAAGTTATTTAAATGGATATAAATTAGCAAATTTTAAGAATGGAGAAATGACATTTGGAAACTTGAATATTACAGATCAACCAAATTGTAAATGGGTAAAGATTGGATATTTATCAGCAGAAAAGACATTTTTAGATGAAGATAAAGATATATTTACATTATATAGGACCGATACTGATAAACAAAATGAGTATAGATTCAAAGCCACTTTATTAAACGGGGCAGAGATTGAACTTCCAGAACAAATTAAATCATTGAGTAATAGTGAAATAATTCCTCCAATGAGAGGAACCATATATTCTCGTCTAGGTCCTATGAAAGTCAGTTTAGATCGTTCAGTTAGTTATAATTTCACAATTTAAAAAAGTTAAAAATAATAAATAAAAATGATTTAATAATTTTTATTATATAAAAAATATAAATTATGACTTTATTAACAATAATTGGAAATGTTATTTATAACATAATTGTGATTTTTACATTTCAATACAACTGTTGTGAACATAATTTAGAACATTCTTGGGATATTTTTCGTAAATATGATAATTGTTTTGATTGTGAACATAAAAAATTATGTGAAACATTACCAAAAATAAAAGAATGTAAAAATAAAAAAGGAGTTTCTAAACTTTGTGGGAAATGTTATTATTGTTATAATAGAAGTTTTGCTTCAAATTACAGAAGTAGATATTGGTCAAATAAAAATATATTAAAACCTCAATTTGTAACAAAAAATAGTCATAAAATTTTTAAGTTCAATTGTAATAAAGATTTATGTAACCATTTATTTGAAAGTATTTTGAAAAATATTAGCCAAAACGATAGTTGGTGTCCATTTTGTTGTATACCTCAACAAAAAAGATGTTGTGATAACAAATGTATACATTGTTTTAATAATAGTTTTGCCTCACATCCAAAAGCAAAATTATGGCATCCAACTAAAAATGGAAAAATAAAACCAAGAGATATTGCTTTGAATTCCAATTCATATTATTGGATGTTATGTGATATAAAGACATGTAAACACTCGTATGAAACATATATAAATAGGGATAATGGATGTCCATACTGTGCACATCAAAAAATGTGTGATATTAAATTAAAATGTAAAATATGCTTATCTAAAAGTTTTTCAATACATCCAATGAGTAAATTATGGGATTTTGAGAAAAATTTATTAACTCCTGAAGAAGTATTTTTAAATTCAAATAAAAAATTTTCATTCATATGTGATAAAAAAGATTGTGGCAAACATTTTAGTATTCGACTTGGAGACGCTAATAGAGGTTATGGATGTTCATATTGTAAAAAAAAGACTGAAAATAAATTACATGATTTTTTTACCGATTATTATAAATGTATGATTGATAATAAAAAAATTTTAATTATAAGAGAAAAACGATTTAAATGGTGTAAAAATATATTAACACTTCCTTTTGATTTTTATATCAAAAAATTAAAATTAATAATTGAACTTGATGGAAGACAACATATTGATAAAGTTTATTATAACAAAACCCCTGAAATTATACAAAAAAATGATGTATTTAAGATGAGAAAAGCATTAAATAATAATATAACGATTATAAGAATATCACAAGAAGATGTTTGGAAAGATAATATTAATTGGAAACAAGAATTAATAAAATATATGAAATCTTACAAATATCCAACAGTTATTTATATAAGTAAAAAGAAAAATTTATATGATAATCATAAATTATTATTAAATAAAGAATTAACAAAACAAGAATTAAAATCTGTTTTAAAAAAAATACTTATTAAAAATATTACAAATTACCTATAATTTTACAATCTAATTTAATTTACTATGAAATTATAATTACTAAATAATAATTATAATTTTAATCATTTAAGGATTCTTCAAATTCTAACCCACGTTTATTTGCTTTTATTTTACTTGGAATTAATTTTACAATTAAAATACCATCTAATTCTCTTACTCTTGATAAAGCAACGTATCCTAATGCTTCTTGAAATAAAGATGATCCTAAATCCATAGACGCATAATCAAGAGTCATCCCCTGACTTTTATGGATTGTCGAGGCAAATCCCAAAATTAAAGGAATTTGTTTACGTATATATTTAATCTTGTTAAATTCGTCGGTAAAGTCGCAAATAGGAATATTTTCGGTAATTCCATGTTTAAATAAAACTTTTACAATTGGGGTATTATCTTCATTCATTTTAATTTCTAATACAATTCCTCTAGCACCATTTGATAATCCTATTTCTACATCTATATTTTTAACCAAAATTACTTGAGCTTTTTCTTTTAATACAATTTTATTAGGAATAAAAGTATCCATATTTTCTTTATAATATTTCATATCTTCAACATCTAATTCCTCTTCTGTTTCAGTATTTGAAGCATAATCTTTAGCAATAAAAACATATTCTTTTTCTTTAATTTTATCTAATTCGTTTTTATTAAAAGCATTTGTATCTACTTTGGTTGAAAATAACATTGTTGGTTTAATTACGGATTCAAAATCTACAAATTTTTCAATAATTCTACATACATTTTTATTTATCTTTGTATATTCAGAAATAGATTTTACAGGATTATCTATCACTTTTTTATATTCATGATAAGCATCTTCTCTTGTTTTTAGTAATTTAATATCTTCTTTTGTTGGTTTTCCTAATCTAACTCTTTTTAATAATTCAAAATGTTTTAATCCTATTTTTGGGTTTTTCATATTTAAATATCGATATGGTCTTTTCATCTTAATTACTTCAAAATCTAATTCTTCCCATAAATTACTCTCAAAACAATATTCATCACCAACTGGAGGTAATTGAAGAAAATCTCCACTAATAACAACTTGTATTCCTCCAAATGGAAGTCTACTTCTTCGAAAGTGTTTAAAAACTTTATCTATTAATTCAAAAGTTTTTAATCCCAACATACTAATTTCATCTAAAATTAGTAATTGACAATCTTTTATTCTTTTAACACAATCAATATTTTTTGATATTTTTTTCTTTATGAGATCCAATGTACCTGTTCCAATACCTATACCAGAAAATCTATGAATAGTGGATCCTCGTATGTTGAAGGCCGAGACACCCGTAGTTGAAGTAGTATAACATTTGATATTTTTTAATTCACAATCGCGCTTAATACAAATTAGGACTTGGCTCTTTCCAGTCCCACCAAGCGAATGGAGCAAGAGATTTTTCTTATGTTCAAATATAATTTTTTTAATTCCTTTGTATTCAATTGGTTCTAAAATTTTTGATTCCATTTTATGAATTGTTTAAATAATGTTAAATGTTATTTAATAAATCATTTTTAATTTATTAAATCATTTTAAGTATTTAATAAATCAAAAATTAAATTAAAATGGAAGAATATTTTAACAAAATTTTAAATAATAATTTACAAAAATTAGTATTAAAATATTTAGAAAATGAATGTGGATTTTATATTGTAAATAATCATTTTCATATGATGGATTTATTATTGAGAAAATTATATAAAATTAAACATATTAGTAATAAATGTGAAAATGATTTTTTATGTATTGATAAAAATGAAAATTTATTTAATAGAATTACAATCAAATTCTCTGATTCAAAAGATTCAAAAGATTCAAAAAATTCAAAAAAATTAAATGAATTATCAGAAAACTTAATTTATATCATTCATGAAATAGATAATGATAAATTAATTATATATCTTAATAAATATAATAACGTTTTTTATAGTTATGATTTACTTGAAAACCAAGTTGCTATTAAATTTATTTAACAATATTAATGAATTATCATCTGAATTTACAAATATTAATTATATTTATGTAAAAAATCATTATATTATATATTATATGAAAGAATTAGTTGAAAATAAAATAAATGTTAATATTAATGGAAAAATACATTTTATATATTTATATTATTGTTTATCTCTTTACATAGTAAAGTAAATTTAAAAATATAGATTCAAATATAAAATTATATAATGAAATTATAAGTAAACTAGAAAAACATTATAAATTATTTTAAGAAAAACTGATTTTTTATTTGATTTTGTCTCTTATAAATTAAAACAATTTTTAATTTATAAATGAATTTAACTTTTTCATCTATTTTAGAAGAAAAATGTTTATCTATTCTTTTACCATTTGTATTACCATTTTTTACAATTTTATTTTTTGTATTTTGTCATACCATAATTAATTTTTTTATTCCTTTCAATATAAAAATCCAAGGAAAAAATTATAGTTCTAAAATAATTGAAATTTCTCAATATAAATTATCACAATTTCTTGTAATTTGTATTACTTTTTATTTTTGGAATGAAAAAATTGATTATAATAATTATATGAAATCTGTAAATGAAAATTTAGCAATTAAAGGATGGTATTTAGATTATTTAGGTGTTTTATTATTAACTTTTATTAATTCCTTTAAATTAGAAAAGATAAATTTAGGAACAATTATTATTAAATTTTTACAATTATCATTAATACCAGGAATTCATCTTTTATATTCAATGGTTTTATTATATGTGAATTCTCTTCCATCACATTTATTACATAAAAATTATCTTTCATATAAATCATATAAAATTAAAAATATGTTATATGTTATTATTTATTTTACAATTGGATCTGTTCAATTATATAAATGGGAATCTATTGTATATAAATATGATTTATTATTTGATAAATGTTTTTTAGAAGGTTTTATTGATTTGTCAAATCCAACAAGTATTTATATTACTGTATTAATGATTATTGTATATTATTATCAAGTTGTATTATTCGCAAATACAATTCACTCATCAATATTTTTTTATATTTTATCTGCGATTGCTTTTATGAATGGAACAATTGCTTTATCCATCTATTTAATATATTTTGAATTATTTTTATTAAAACAATAAAAATTAAATGAAATGAAATAATTATAGTCTAAAAAAAAGAAATTTAATAATTATAATTTTAAATTATTAAATTACTATCGATTTAATGGATCGTAAGGATAAGATTAAAAAACGCCTTCAAAAAAAAGTTCAACAAGATAAAAAAGAATTGAAAATGGAAGAAAAGAAAGGAAAAATGGAAGGAAAAAAAGAAGTAAAGTCTTTTGATAATTTGAAAAAATTTGAAGCCATTTCCGAGTTTGTTGGAGATATGACAAGTATTTATGGTGAAAATTTACTTGAATTAGAGGCATATAATAAATTGTTATCAGCAACAACAATAAAAAATAAAACAGCGATAGAAAATCATGTTAAGATTATTACTGAATATTGTAAAAATAATGAAAAAACAATTATAGATAAAAATGAAAAAGAGATTAAAAATATTAATTATTCGGATATGATTTTTATTGATATGGTATCAATTTTTAAAATTGCGGAAGAAAGTAATAAAGTTATTATTTGGAATCATTTATTGACGATATTATATATGACAAATCCAAGTAGTGAATTAAAAAATATTCTACAAAATATGAATTCAGATAAGAAAGAAGATAATGAAGGTAAATTTTTATCAAATATAATTGATAAATTACAAAATAATGTATCTGAAGAACAAATGAATAATCCAATGTCCGCATTAATGGGATTAATGTCATCTGGTGTAATGACAGATTTGATGGGACAAGCACAGAGTCAAACAAAAAATGGAAGTTTAAATGTTAAAAAATTGTTAGGATCATTGACAAAAATGGTTGAACAAATATCAGAGGATGATGATACTAATATGGATGATATTAATGAAAAATTGAAAAATATTAAAGTATAAAAATGATTTAATTATTTTTCAATATTATTTAGATAATTAAAAAAGCGATATCATATAAATTAGGAAGATCTTCAGTTCCTGAATTATAAATTCTAATTATACAATAACCTAATTCTATTTTTTCAACAACTAAAACGGGTATAGTTGTTGAATCGAAATTATTAATAGTTAATAATATATTGTTATTTTCTTTTATGAAATTATTTATTAATTTAAATCGAATAAAATTTCCAGAATAACAAATACCGTTTTCTATTGTTATTTTACCACTTGGAGTATTTATTTTAATTTCAACATTTTTATTATAATCAAGTTTATTTTCTATATTTGATGGAGAACTTAAAACAATATTTACATTTTTAGATTCTGTGAAGGGTATATTATATTTAGTATGAAATTGGAATTGATCAGAATTTATAGTATTATTATTTAATTTAAGATTAGTAATATAAGGAGATAATGATTTTCCCAATTCATATAAATTGGAGATATTAACATTGTGTGTTTTTAATCGTAATAATTTTTCTTGTTTTTCGTCGTAGACTTGTTTATCTTGTATTGATAATTCCATTTATTATATTAAAACTAATTTATTTAATTTTATAAATTTAAAATTAAATTATTTAATGTCTGATTCAGATGAAACTGATGTTAATTCTGATGATGGAGAACAAGAAGAAGTTGATTTAGAAGAAGAAAATGTTGAAGAAGAAATTATTGATGAGGAAGATGTTGAAGATGATGATGAAGAACCTGAAGAAGATTATACAAATGAAGATTTTGTGGATGATGATGGTGGTGCTGATGATGATTTTATAACAGAGGAATTTAAAGTTGATAAAATTGTTAAAGTTAGTAAAAGAAATAAATTAGAAAAGAAATATATAAAGGCAAATAAAAAAGAAGAAGATCGAGAAAACTCTAAATTTAAAAGTAAGATAAATTTGAAAAATCCAGAAAAATCATCAATTAGGAAATCGTTTGTGAAATTATTTTCTAGACATATATCTAAAATAGCCGAATCTGTTGAAAAATTATTATTTGAGTCTGTTGTTAAAATTTTTTCAAATTCCTTTTATGATATTAATATAAATTTTTCTGATTTTTGGATAAATTCATTTAACAATATTTATGGATTAATTCTCTCATCATATGAAGAAAATGGAAATAAACAGATAATATTATCACGTGATAAATTACGAATAATATTAACAGATCTTCAAAATAATAAAATCAATTTTAAATCAACATCTTTTAACGATTCTCAACTTAAATATTTGACAACTTTTAAATTATCTACAATGGAAATTGAAGCAGAAGATGGTATCGATACTTGTAAAAAATGTAATAAAAGTAAAACAACTCGAGTCCAGCTTCAAACGAGAAGTGCCGATGAACCAATGACTTCCTTCATTACCTGTATAAGTTGTGGTCATAAGTGGAAATATTAAAATTTTTAAATAAAACTAATATTTAAAATTTATATAATATAAATATAAGTTAAAAATGACTGAAAATAAAGTTGAATTAAAAAAATGATAAGAAGAAATATAAATTAAAAATTAGGATGTTAACAGGTGAAATATATGAATCAAAAGAATATAATGGTGATATTTTATTAGGAAATACTCTTATAGATTTTGTAAATACACATACACCATATAATGGTGGAATTATTTTTAATAAAGAACACATATTACTTGGTTATGATATTCTAGCAACTGAAAAATTGGAAAATATTAAAATTGATTTGGAAAATTTATTGACTGTTATTTCCGTATTAGGACCTCTTCATGGAAAAAATAGATTTGGATTATTGGAAAATATTATTGCTATGTTCAATTCTAATCTTAAATGGCCTCCTTTTGATATAGAAGATTCAGATGATCCAATTTCATTGGATCAATTAGGAGTTATTGATATGAAAAATATTAAAACATTAAATGATTTTTATAAAGAAAAAAAATGGATTAAATAATACAAATGCTCCAAATTTAATGATTATTGAATTTAATGTAAAAGACAAAACTATTAGAAAAGTAGTTCATAAATTGACCTATTTAAAAAGTATAGTTTCTACTAATGGGAAATGTCCTTTAACACTCATTAATATAAGTCATAAATGTTTACAATTAATGGTTGAAAATTTAAAAAGTCCATTACCAATTATTAATATTAACAATGAATTGTTAAAAACTGATTATATGAATGTTATTAAAAATAAAAATTTAATATATTTAATATAAATTGATATTTAAAGTAATAAAACTAAAAATATAAAATGTCATTATCTGAAGAATTAAAATTAGCTGTATACGAAACAAATTTTGATACTTTGTATAATTTTAATAAAATTAAATCATTATTGAATTTTAATAGTGATAAAACTATTATTCCATCATGTCATTTGATCATATTAGATGATGTCGAATATATTACTTATCAAGGTTTATTATACATTGTTCCTAAATACAATAATGGAAATTATTCATTTAGCGAATGGAAAAAATATTTATTTCCTTAATTTTTAATACTTAATATTAAAAATTAAAAATCATTATTAATTTCGGTTGTATTATCAATTATGATATTTTTATTATTTTCATTAATTTCTGTTATAAGATCATAAATATTATTATCTTTATTTAAAATTGTTGATAATATATTGTATAATGTTTTCGTATTTTCACTGATTGAATTTCCTTTAATATGTAATTCTTCTTTAACTGGATCGTAATCTATTTTATCGTTTTTAATTGTTAAAATTTGTTGTGATGATAATTTGATTTTACATATTGTGTAGATATTATCTGTTTCTTGATCTCTTAAAATAATTCCTTTAAAAATATCGTTTGTAGACCATTGTGAAAAACCTTTTTCTTTATTTATAAAAATATCTGGATTACCATGAGATAATTCGATTTCTCTGAAATTTTCATTTGTTTTTTTGGAATATTTTAAAGTGTTTGAGTTTTCTTTCTTTTTGGTCTTTCGTTTTTGATTTGTGAGTAAAATTGCGATTATAGAAACAAATCCAATAACTAATAAAGTTATGATGATTGTTTTTTTAAAAGGCATTGATAATTATATAAAATTATTTTATTTTTTTAATCAATTTTATTAATTCATAATTAATTTTAATATCAATAAAAATACATTCAATATTTATTTAATTTTAATAATTATTTGTATTTGTATTTTCAATGTAAAATCCCCAACCTCCGACTTTACCACATAATACTATAATATCAATAATAGTTATATTATTTTTTAATCTTATTTTAGTATTCATAAAATTATTAGTTTTTAAAATTGATATTAAATTATTTCTTGTATAATTTACATAATTAGAAATAATACCACATAAATTTTTATTCAAAGTTGTGCCTTTTATTAAAAATTTCATTTCAATAAAATTTCATCTATTAACATTAATAAATCAGTTTTTATATTTTAACAGTTTCAAAAACTCCTAATGATAAAATATTGATAAAGTTATTATTAATTTTATCATCTTTAATTCCAAAATAAAATTTATTATCATGATGTTCCTTTATAATTTTCATATATTCATTCATTTCATGATTTTTATAATACCAATTCATAATATTCATCGCATTTTTATTCATATCATCAATATAAAATCCATTATATCCTAATTTAACACATAATACTATAATATCATTTAAAAACATATTATTTCTCAACTTCATACAATTTTTTTTTAAATCATTATTATTTAATATTGATTTTAAAAAAATTTGTGTATAATTTACATAATTAGAAATGATACCACATAAATTTTTATTTAAAGTTGTGACTGATATAACTTTTCTATGATTTATTAAATATTTCATTTTAATAAAATTTTATCTATTAACATTAATAAATCAGTTTTTATATTTTAACAGTTTCAAAAACTCCTAATGATACAAGATTGATATAATTATTAATTTTATCATTTTTAATTCCAAAAAATGATTTATTATCATGATGATTCTTTATAATTTTTACAGATTCATTTATTTCATGTTTTTTATAATGTATATTTATAAGATCTATCGTATGTTTATTTGTATTTTCAATGTAAAATCCATTAAATCCTAATTTAATACATAATACTATAATATCAATTAAAAACATATTATTTCTCAATCTTACACCAGTTTTTTTAGAATCGTTATTATGTAATATTGATATTAAATTATTTATTGTATAATTTACATAATTAGAAACAATACCACATAAATTTTTATTTAAAGTTGTAACTGATATAACTTTTCTATGATTTATTAAATATTTCATTTTAATAAAATTTTATCTATTAACATTAATAAATCAGTTTTTAATAAAGTTTAAATAAATGATAAAACGGAATTAAATGTTTCTAAAGCAGAAGCTATTGTTGTTTTATTAGCATATTCATTTTTTCCAGTTGTGGTAAATAAAGAAATTTGTAATAATGGATATTTAGGAACAATATAAATATTTTTGTCATCATCTCTTTTTTCTATTTCAATTATACTTTTTGTAATTTCATTATTATTAACATTATAATTTTGACCTTTTAATTCTAAATTAACTGTATGTTCACCAATTTCTGATAATCTTTTAATTTTAAAAATTGGATCTTTAATAAATGTAATAGTTTGAAATGATATCCATTTTAAATCTGATAATTTATTTTCTGTTCCACCAATCATCATATCATATGGAATAATTGCTATTAAATATCTTTTATCATTACATAATAACATACAATCTAATTTAGCATAATAAATGGAATAAGATTTACCATTCAATCTTTTGTTTTCAACTTTGGTAAACAAAAGATTTGGTGAGAAATAATTATAAATACCTTTATAAATCATATCTTTTGTTTCTTCATTTTCCATTTCTTCTTTACCTTTTATTTCAGATACTTGATAAAACTCTTCTTTTTTTGATTCATTATTATGAACTTTACAATTAACTGAATCACAATGTTTTTGTTGATTTTGTTGATTTTGTTGATATTTATGTTGTTGATTACCCATTTATAAATAAATAATTAATTATTTAAAATATAATTAATTATTTCAAAGTAATTAATAAATTTCCATTACATCATCACCAATTGTTTCATCTAAACTATATGATTTTCCCTTTTCTTTTTTTATAGATTTTTTTTGTTTTTTAATTATCAATTTCTTTTTAAAAATTGGAGATGGTGATGGTGATCTCGATTTTTTGGGTGATAAATCATCATCTGATGATGAAAAATCGAGTTCTAAATCATTATTTTTAATTTCTTCTTTTTTAATTTCTTCCTTTTTAATTTCTTTAATTTCTTTAATTATTTCAGTTTTTAATTCTTTTGTTTTCGATTTAATATTTGGATTTAGAGAGTTCATTAAATTATAAGTTTTATTTTCATTCTCATTTTCATTTAAATTAGTATTGTATAATATATCAAAAGCACCTGTTCCTATTTTCGAAAATTGTCCTGTAATTACACAAGAACTTACACCTTCAATTTCTTCAATTTTTTGATTGACACCAGCATTTAATAAACATTTAAATGGTTCTTCAAAAGATGCTGTTGTTAAAGGTCCAGCTTCATCTTTATCAATACCATAACGAGATACACTTGTGATTTTACCAGTATGTGTCATTGCGTCACAAAGATTGTCAATATGACAGTTAAAAATGAAACTGTTAGCAATGATTTTTTTAAATTCAATTAGTAATACATTTCTGGTGGCTTCAATTCCAAATACTCTATAAACTTCCCAAATATCATTAGTTAATACTTTGGTATGATCGAAATAATCATAATTGAAAATTTCTTGTAAATTACTTCCATCGGTTTCATTTATCCATTTATTATCTTCTTTTTTAAAATATATATTTTTAATTCCATCAACTCCTTTAACTAATAAATCCATTAAATAATCAATAACAACTGTTTCTATAAAAATTAAACTTTTATTATCATCATTGATCCATTCTTTATCTTGTGGTATATCAATTTTTTCACAATCTACATAAACATCAATGATACCAATATTATCTGGGGATACAACACAATATAAATCTCTAAATATTTCTATTTTTTTTGAAACTTCTAATAATGTTATATTTTTTTCATATAATTTATCTTTATTAAATACTAATCTTATACTCCAACTATATTCTGCTTCTCTGACTACATCATCATATAATTCATAATATACATCATACCATTGTTCTTCTATATCTGTTAATATTCTATTATAAGAAATAACTGGTTTTTGTAATTTAAATTCATTCACTTTTTCATGTCCATTAATTAAAAAATTTTTATCTAACAATTCAAATAATGTAATTTCTTCAATTTCTTTAAATATTTTATATTCTTCTTCTAATAATTCATTTTTACTTTTTAATTCTAATTCTTTTATTTCTTTAATTTTTTTATCTTCTATTTTTTGTAATTCATTATAATCAATATTATATTTATTTTTCTTTAAAATATTCATTTTATCTTCTATTTCTTTTTTAAAAAAAAGAGTCATTGATGGTTGTTTTATTATCTTTGTGCAATTTAATAATTCTTGTAATCTTGGAACTCCTAACGCAATTGAAAATGTTGATATTCCCGCGAAATGGAAAGCATTCAATGTAAGTTGTGTTACTATCTCTGCCAAATATGTGCCTGCTAAAATCCCTACCATTTCTCCTGCTTCAATTAATGCCTTATAATAAGCATTTTCTAATTCTTTTTTAAAAGTTGGAATAACTTCTGGAATTATATCACATTTATATATTTGACTTTTTAATCCTAATTTAATTCTCTCTATATTTGCTTCTGAAATTTCTAAAGGAATATTTGGTGATGTTTTAATAAATGATAAAACATCTGTAATTTCTTCTTCCGTAAATTTTCTTCTCATAAAATTAGAAGACATTTTTTTAATATGAAAAAATATATGAAATTTATAATATAAAATTATAAATTTTTAGTTTTAATTAATTAATTTTTTAGATTAATGATAGAATACCATTTGTAAAAATATTTTCTAAATACTGAATTTTTCCCAATATCTTCAAAATAAATAGAAATTTTATTATTTTTAATATTATCAAGATCAAATTTTTCCATATTATTATAAAAATAAAATGAATTTTCAAGCATCATATATTCCATATCATTTGACATCCATTGTCTCATTTTATCAGATTCAAGTGAAAGTTTAATATAAACTCCAAGATTTTTAAAATTAGAAATCATAAGATATGGTTCATAAGTATTAATTAAATTATGAAGAAGTTGATATAATTTATTTTGTTCCAATTCATCATTAAGATCATTCATCGATTTTTTAACTTCTGTCATTTTAAATGTTAAATTATAAAGTTTAGTTTAATTTGAAATAAAGTTTAAATAATTTCAGTTTTATTTTTTAAAATTTATTTATTAATATAAATTAATATTGTAAATGGATGATAATAAAATTAGACAACGATTATCAAATGGAATTTTGATAGATGAAACTATAAATTATTTAAAAAATACCAATTATGATGTAAATAAATATACAACCATTTTTAAAAATACTTTATTTTTATGGACTATTTTCAATTGTTCTTCTATTGGATCGTTAGCCTTGTTAAATAATAAAAACGAATTAAAGTTGGATATTAATAAACCAAGTCAATATAAATATAAATTATCACCTTTAATGGCAGTTATTTTAAAAGGAAGATATAGAACATGTGATAATAAAGAACAAGATACAATGTCTAAAGTAATTGATCAGTTATTAGATCAAAAAGATGTAGATTTAAAATATACTACATATGGATGTGACGCATTAAAAATATCAATAGCAATGTTTGATTATAAAACAATAAAAATAATAATGGATAAAGATTCAAGTTCATTTACATATTCACATTTTTATTTTTATAAATTTATTTATAATTCAATAGATAATGAAAAACAAAATGAACAATTTCTTAAAAAATATAATTTAATGTTAAAAGAAATCGCAAATCCTATTTATGAATTAACTATTGATCATACTAAAATCTTTTCAAAATTTATAACTAAATATATTAATAGTAAAATTGAACTTAACCTCAAAAAATACGAAGAATTATATACAATTTATATGGAAAAATGGAACAATATAGATTTAAATTTATTAAATTTTGGAAAACAAATATATGAAAAAGAAGAAAATATTAATAAATTAATTTATATAGGAAATACAAATGAATCATTAACAGTAATGAATCAAAATTTATTATATTTATCAATATTAAAAAATCCAAAATTCGCTATTTTTATTTTATCAAATCATAAAAAGTTTGATCATCAATTTGATCTTTATAACGAAATATATAATCCAATACAATTATGTATTTTAAATAGTAAAGAAATCAATGATATTTATGATCAAATTTTTAAATTAATTTTAAATTTAGATTACATTGATATCGAAAAAATAAAAAATATTAACAGTGATATTTTAACTTTAAAACATTTAAAAATTTAATTTTAGAATTATTTAGTTAATATTTAGTTAATTTATTTTATTCAATCATTTAACTATTTAACTTTAATTTTAACTTTTTCTAATAGTTTAACTTTTTAACTTTTGATCATTTAATTTAATTTTTTTAATAGTTTAACTTTTTTTTGGAATTATTTAATTTATAAAATAATTCCAATTTTATTTTAATAGTTTAACTTTTGATCATTCATTATTATTTTTAGAATTATTTAATTTATAAAATAATTCTAATTTTATTTTAATAGTTTAACTTTTGATCATTCATTTTTAATTTTTTAATAGTTTAATTTATAAAATAATTCTAATTTTATTTTTAATAGTTTAACTTTTAATAGTTTAATTTATAAAATAATTCTAATTTTATTTTTAATAGTTTAACTTTTGATCATTCATTTTTAATTTTTTAATAGTTTAATTTATAAAATAATTCTAATTTTATTTTAATAGTTTAATTTATAAAATAAATAAATTTTATAAACTATTTTAACTTTTTAATTTTTTTGATCATTTAACTTTATGATCATTCATTTTAATTTTATGATCATTCATTTTAATTTTTATAAAATTTATTTATTTTATAAAAAAGTTTAACTTTTTTATTTTTCTAAAAAAGTTAAACTTTTGATTATTTAATTTATAAAATAGTTCTAATTTTATTTTTTAATAGTTTAACTTTTTAATTTTATGATCATTCATTTTAAATTTTTTGATCATTTAACTTTATGATCATTCATTTTAATTTTTATAAAATAAATTTTTTCTAATAGTTTAACTTTTGATTATTTAATTTATAAAATAAATAAATTTATAAAATATTTCTAATTTAATTTTTTTTAATAGTTTAACTTTTGATCATTTATTTTATAAAATAAATTTATTTATAAAATATTTCTAATTTAATTTTTTTTTAATAGTTTAACTTTTGATCATTTATTTTTTAATCATTAATTTTTTTTTTGACATATATTTAAAGGATTGTAAAACACTTTCATCAAAATATTATTACGTGAATTACAAAAACATAATCTTCCTAATATTACTACCTGCATAATAATTTAATTCGCATTTATCACATATTTTTATTTGTTTTCTCTTTTCAAAATCTTCAATATTCTTTACGATCAGACATTATTAATTAAATAAAAACTAATAATTAAATAAATTAGTTTTTATTTAATTAATAATTTATAAAAATGAGTAAAGAAAATGAAATCAAAGAAGAAGAAAAAATAATAGTTATTGGAAAAGTTTTATATGACAAATGGGAATTTAAAATCAATAATCCAGTTATAAGTGTCATTGGAACAATAATGGAAAATGAAAAAGATCCAATGAGATTATATTTATTATTGATAATTGAAATTTATGAATATTTTAAAAATACAAATGGATGTAAAATTATAGTATATATTCCACATTTATTTACAGCAGAATGTGTTGAAAATTGGATTAAATTATGGAAAAAAGATGATTTTTATATAAAAGAAGATAAAGAAAGACCAAATAGAGATTTATTAGTTAAAATTTCAAATTTAAAAGATCAAATGAAAAGAAATATAAATATTTTATTTAATTATAAATTATAATTTATTAAAATAAATTATTAAAAATAAATAATATTTTGTTAATTAAAATGTCTGAAAAATTCGATTTCTCTGGAAGTAATGTTAAGGAAGTTTTTGTCAAAGATTTTGATCAAAAAGGAAATTTAATGAATACTGACGGTAAAGGTGTAATTCTTTTTTACGCATCTTGGTGCGGTCATTGTCAACATGTTAAACCAACATTTATAGATTTATCAAAAAATGTAAAAAATGTTAAATTTATGGCATTAAATCTTTCTTCTCCAACAGAAGAAATGAGAAATATGATGAGTAATTGGAAATTTAAAGTTGAAGGATTTCCAACAATTATCGGATTTTATAATAGACAACCATATTCCTATTATAAAGGAGATAGATCTCCAAAAGATCTTATGACTTATGTTAATGGAATTGGAAAAAATTGGAATGTTTAACTTATATTATTTAAAAACTAATTATTTAATAATTATTAAATAATTTTTCATTTATTCTGAATGATTCCATTTATAACAGAATCCAATAAAAGTTCACTCGAACTTTTATTTTTAATATTTCTTTTTTTATTATCAATATTATTGATTTATATAGGAGAGAAACTTGAACACTCTTTTGATAATAGAAAAAAGAAAAATTATATTGATCTATTGTCAGAATGTAATATTAGTAAAAACATAAGTGGAATAATTGTAAAATATTTAATGAATAAATGTATTAAATGTAATAATTTAATATATATTTCTTCTGATGAAATTACAAATTTTTGTTGTTATGATCATAGTATATATATTAATGATTGGTAAAAAACTGACAATTATTTTTTTTTAAAATAAAAAGAAAAAGGAAATATGAAGTTAAATTTAAATATTGTAAATTTAATTGATAAATATTTATCAAATAATTATTTTCAAGTTTCAGAACAAAGAGAAAATAGTTTAAAAAGAACTTATAATGGAATTTTAAAAAATAATAAATATACATTTGCTAATTTAGATCAAATTACTACATTTATTTCTTCGTTAATATATGATAAATATAAATATAGATATGAATGGTTTTATGTGTATGATTCATTTACAGATTTTAGAACTATTAATATAGAAAAGGTTTTAAAAGGATATAATCATGAATTTACAATTACCTCATATTATAGTAGAACTAGTAGAGGAATTAATAATAATCATAATTATTATATAAAAAAAAAGGAAATGAAAGTAGTAATTGATAAATTTATAAATATGTAAAATATTCGGAAATAGATAATAAAAAACTGATAAATATAAAAAAATTAAATTATTAATATACTAGTATATTAATAATATGGCAAATCCTATTGATTTTACTGATCTTGTTGATTTTAGTTTTGCTAAACAAAATGAAGAAAAGGAATCTGAACATCATAGAGGATTATCTTTATCTTCTGTTAATTCGGAAATAATTGAACCAGATCAATTTATAGATGAAAGAGAATTACATAGAGATGTTGGTGAATTTAAATATGGGAATATTACAACAGAAGATGGAAGGAATATATATGTTATTCCACCAAATTCTATTTTAAATCCAACATATCTTTTGAAAAATTTAAATGTAGAAAAAATTCCTATTAATGAAAAACAAGAAAAAAAAATATTAAAAGAAGATGAAGAAAATGAAAAAGAAGATGAAGAATATGAGAGAAAAACGGGACATAAGAAATTAGTAAAATATGTAGAAAAAACAATTACGTATTTAAATATTAATCATTATGTTTATACAAAATTATTATGTCGTCCAGAGGAACAAATTAAAATACGAAATTTAAAATGGGATCATGCTATTCGTGTATATTTTGAAACAGTATTTAATAAATGTTTATCTCATTATGAAATTGCTGAAAGAAAAGAATATGAGGATGTTAAAGGATCAGTTGCTTTAAGAAAAAATAGAATTAATTCCAAGGGAGAATTAGAAGTTATTAATATTGGAATTGTCAATTATGTTATTGAACAATATAAAATAGCGGTATCATTTATTTTGGATTATATTAGAACAAAATATCCAGAATTTGTTAATGAATTATTAAAAACGGGAGATACAGAAATTGTTTATAGAAATTTAATAGGATTACAATATTCAAAATCAAATAATGGATTTTCATTTGAATTTAATAAAAGATTAGATAGTTCAAATGTATATGGGAAATTATTACAAGAATTAAGAGAAAAAATTAAATATAAGATACAATATATAAATGAAAATAAAGAAAGAGAAGATGAACTTGTTCCATTTATGAAAAATGAAGTAATTAAAAATTGGATTTCAAATAAAATTACAATCACAATTAATAATCTTAAATACTTTTATAATTATCTTTTTGGTATCGCTTTCCCAGAATCTGGAAAATATTCTGAAAAGAAAGGTAAAACAATTGAAAATTTGGAACTTCGTCAAGATAAAAGATCTAATTTTTATTTAACTCCTGAAATGCTTAATTATGTAATTAAAGAAATTATGTTATCACAAGGAGGTGATGGTAAAAAAGTATCTATTGAAACAACTTTTAAGTATGAAAAATTTGAAATTTATATTAGTAATAAATTAAATAAAGCATTTCCTATTTTAAAAGAAGATGAAAAAAAGAAGAGTTTGGGAAAAACAACAAAATCTATTCTTATAGAAAAAATTTGGGGTTATATATTTAATTCTTTTATGACTCTAAAAAGAGATTCTATTGAAGATACTATTGATAATATTAAATATGAAAATGAAAAATTAACAGAAAGTAAATGTATGACAGAAACTAAAAGAATTGGTAAAGAAGGATGTGTTGTTGAAGCATTAACATATATTTTAGTCACAGTAATGGATTGGAATGAATTTACAGAAATTGGTAAAGATGAAATTATATTAAGTTGTTTTATATTATCAGATAAATTTTTCAATAATGATGATAATAAGAAAAAATTAACAAAATTATATAAAGAAAATACTAAACCTTCTGATAAATCATTAAACTTATTAATTGATCAAATCCAAACTTATGAATTAGAAATTGGCGAAAAACAATTAAATTATATTGGTAATGTTGTTGATTATATTATGACTATGAAACCATCTAATTCTATTTGGACAGATGTAATGTTCTATTCACATAAATTTTAAAATAAGAAAACCTATTTTTTGTATTTTTAATTAAAAATACAAAAATGAATTTAAAAAGAAATTTAATTAATACTTTGAATAATAATTTAATTAATATTATAACATTTTATCTAGGAATTTCAAAAACAGAAGTTATAAGAAATAAAACTTTAGTATTATTTCAATTGAAATATTATAAAGATATTATTAAAAGAAATTTTTATTATTGTATAATTTGTGATCAACCAACATCTCATCATTATTTCTTATTTAAAGATAATTGGTATGGTTTACAAGAATTATATGGAAATAAATATAAATATATTTTTGGAAATACTTTACCTTGTCATTGGTGTCATAAATATATTAAAATTAAATTAAACGTAATGAATACAATAAAAGAAAACTGCTTTTAATTTAAAAAATAAATTAAAATCAAATGAATAAATTATTTTCAAAAAAAAAATATTTAAAGTTGAATAATAATTTAATTAATGTTGTAAGATCTTATATAGGAATTTCAAATAATGAAGTTATGAGAAATAAAAAATTAGTATTACATCAATTGTTATATCGTTATAACACGAAAAATTTTAAAAAATTAAAAGATGTTAAATTTTATTATTGTATATTTTGTGATCAACCAACAGATCATGAAATTTATTATTTTAAATTAAATAATTGGTATGGTTTACAAGAATCATATGGAAATAAATATAAATATATTTTTGGAAATACTTTACCTTGTTATAGATGTTATAAACATACTTTTACAAAATTTTACTTAATAAATTTTTTAAATATTCATTTCAATTTATAATCTTTTAATTTTATTTTAATATTAAAAACTAATTATTTATTTAATAATTAGTTTTAACTCAGAATTTACATATTGAGATAAATGGAATTAGTATCATCATTATATTTTTTATTCAAATATAATACATTTTTACATTCAATTTCAAATTTATTATTCCATATATTAGCATTTTCTTTATCTATCCAAAACCCAGCATATCCTAATTCTACAGATTTTAAAATTAAATTTTCTATTGGTAAATCTAAAGGATAATTTGAAATAGTATTACAAATATGTGAATTTTGTTTAATTAAATTTTCTAATGTTTCTGTTGTAATTAATATATATTTATAAATTAAATTGGATAATGATTTTCTTTTATCTTCAAATATAATTCTATTAATTTTATCTAGATCTTCAGTTCCTGAAATTAAAAAATAAATCATTAAAAAATAAATCATTAAAAAATTAATTAATGTTGTAAGATCTTATTTAAGAATTTCAAAAATAAAGTTATAAGAAATAAAAATTATTACATAACAAACCTAATAGATTATATAAATTCTATCATTGTATTTTTATTATCATCATATAATTCTTATTATTTAAAATATATGTATAATAAAAATATGAACTTATAATTGGAAATACTTTACCATTAGAATTCAAATATATGCTAAATATCGAATTAAATTGTAAAATCTAAAAGAATTTGAATTAATAATAAAATGTAAAAAGAAATAAATTTATAATAAATCTACATATTTTTCATAAGAATATTTATGATTTTTTAAATATTCTTTGAATTCATCCGTATAAATTATGGGTAAATTCCCATAATATTTTTTTTCTTCGAGTGTTAAAATATCAGTGGTAATAGCAATTGAAGGATCGGTAAATTCTAAAGATTTCAATGTATATGGAATAAAAAATTTATAAACAATGACATCAACCCTTATAATTTTTTCTCTTTTATTTTCTTGTTGAATCGAATACGTTATACTCATTTATTTAATTAATATTAAATTAATTAAATATCATTTTTATCTTTTATTATGTTTTAATTTTTATTAATTATTTTTCGATAAACTTCTTAATAAACTCATTAATTTTGAGGGATCTAAATCGTTAATAGTATTATAAACTAATTCTTGAGTTATTTTGATTTTATTTTCTATATATTTAGAATGAATGTTCATCATTAAAGCATATTGTGGTTTTTCCAAAATAATATATTCTTTATGAATAAATCTTTTTATATACGCATTGAAAATTTTAATAGAAAGAAGACGAAGATTATTTTCATAGAATTCAAATCTGGATTCTTTATAAGGATAAAGGGAAATTAATTTTTTCACCAATTCTTCATTTTTACGAATTTGTAAATATCTGAATTTTAGACTTGGTTGATTTCCTCTAATACTATAAAGTTCATGATATTTCATATTTAAAATTTTAAATAATGTCCCATCTGGTTTATATACTAAAAGACCTTGTAATTTTCTATAATAAATATTATTAACATATTCAAATACTTCTCTTACCGATTTGAATTTTATTTCTAAAGGACTTTCAATATATGAATTTACTTTTTCATCTTGTTTTTCATCGTAGACTTGTAAAGTTCCTTGTTTATCAAAAATTCCCAAACAAAATAATGTTGGATTTGTTGGAGAATCACAAACAATTCGATTCTCCAAAGTATTTTTTACTAAATAACAATAAACATAATTAGGATCTAACATCATACAATATCTATCAAAAATATCTTCTTCTTTTTCATATTCTAATATTTTATTAGTTTTAACTTCATGAATAAGAGCATTGATAAACATTTGACCGAATGATTCTTTACTTCCCCAATGAGAATCAAAGGCATTAATTTTTTTATGAGTTGATAAATTCCAATGATTATTATAATAATATAATCGAACCAAAGTTCCTTCATGTGATTCAAAAAATCGTAAATTTTTAGTCATTAAAATATTATTTTTATTTTCCAATTCAAAAGGAGTATATTCATCAATAAATGGAAATGTTTTACAAACTAAATTTCCATTCATATCTGTAATAATTCCTCTTTTTTCTTTAATATTTTTCTCTGATAAATTGTTACAATCTTCAAAATGTGTTAAAATAAGACCTTGTTCCAAATCAACATCTTTTAATTCTTTCTTATCAAAAGATGTTTCTGAGGGAACAAATGAAATGGCATGTTTACTTAATTTAGAAAAAGACATGTTAAATAAAGTTAAATGAAAGTTAAACTTATTAAATATATAAGTAATATTTTTTAAATATCATTTTTTTTTATTTAAAATTATTTACTATTTATTATAAATGTCATTACCACAATTTAGAATTAGATCGGCTATCGATAATACAGTCGATTTAAACGATTTGTCGTTTTCAATTTATAATATTTTATATAATACTATACAAAATCAAATCAATAACAGTCTTACTGGATCACTGAGTAATGACGCATATGAAATAGTTTCATCTAACACACAATCCAATGATTCTTTATTATTAAAATCATCTGTTTCATCATTATATACAGGCTTATATTCACCAACTGGATCAACTTTAATTTCTCAATATGGAATAACATTAGTAGTTTCATCTACTGGTCCATACTTTTTACCAGGAGTATATTATTATTTAAATAATGGTAATTCGCAAATAGCTAATTTATCTGCTGGATCTAAAAAAACTGTGAGATTACAAGATGCTAGAGCAGGAAATGCGTATTTGACACTAGGAACAAGTTTAACTGGAACATTTGGAGGTGGACAATATGAAGGCCAATTCGGACAAGTGGTTTTATCTCCTACGCAGCCAGTAACAAATTTAACATTTAATGGTAATATTTGGCAACCGGATAGTTTAACAAATACTACTACTTCAGGAAATCTAAACAGAACTTTGAATAACTCATCCAATTATCTATTTGCTGGATATGATGTGGCATGTGATGGATCTGGACAAATTGCAGTAATTGGAGCTCCTGGAATTACTGGACAATCATCTGGGGCTATTTTTGTTAATGGTCCTGGATTTAATCAATTTATTATGAATAGTGGATCTCATAATTTAGGACAATCTGTAGAATCAAGTATTAATGGTAGTATAATTGTTGGTGGTGCTCCTGGAATTACTGGAGTAAATAATACAGGAGCAATATATGTATATAATACAAATAATACAACTCGTCCCATATTTACAGCAACCGGTTCTATTTATTATGGTTATTATAACGGATTATCTGCTAATGGAACTACTTTAGTTGTTGGTGCCAGTTCTAGTAGTTCTGCTTATGTTTATAATTTAACTACTACTACTGGATCTTTATTACAAACTATATCTACTGGTTCTAATCTATTTGGATATTCTGTTGCTATTGCCGGTGATAGTTCTACTATTGCTGTTGGAACTCCAAATGATAATTTAGGAACAGGAAGTGTTTCTATTTATACTTTAAATTCTTCTGGAACTTATTCCTATCTACAAAATATCGTTGGTGTTGGTGGAACTGGAGCTCAGGCACAAGGAAGTAGTTTGTCATTATCTGGTGATGGATCTGTATTAGCAGTTGGAAGTCCCAATGATTTTGGACAAGTTGGATCTACTTATATATTCCAAAGAACTAATACTGTGGCTAACACTTCATATACTCAACAAGCAAGATTAATTGGTTCTGGATATGTTGGAACTCCAGTAAATCAAGGATTTGATGTCACATTATCAGGAGATGGTAATTCATTGGCAGTAGATGCCCCACAAAGTAGCACAGGTATTGGTGCTGTATTTTTATTTTCAAGACCAGCCAATTCAACAAATTGGAAACAAGTAGCATTAGAAGTTCCATTTTCTGGAACTTCTATACAAAGTCAATTTGGATTTGCAGTTGCTTTAAATTCTAATGGAAGTTCTTTACTTGTTGGAGCACCTTTTGATAATAATAGTTTAGGATCATATTACACAATAACTTAATTTTTCAGAAATTAAAATATTTAATTATTAATTAAATATTTAATGGTAATTTAATACTAATTTATTAAAGTATTTTCTAATTTTTTCTGTTTCTGATGTAATAAAAATCCCAGTTACAATAATCTTTATATTATTTGTAATATTTTCATCCCATTCTAAATATGTTTCAAATATCCAATTAAAAGGAATTGGATTATCAAATATTTTCTTTGTAATATTTTCATTTTTTTTTATTAATATTTTATCAATTTCAAGTCCATTATTATATAATATTATTAATTTATCTTCTTTATATGGTATTTTTAATTCAATTTCGATCGAATCAATTAAATCAACTTTTTGTTGAAATTTTATAGATTTACTGCCTAGAATAATCTGATTTATATATCTATAAGTAAATCCATCTATATTTTGTAATTTTTTCTCCCTATCGGTAGAGAAGACCGTGATAAACATCCGATTAAGTGTTAATAAATTATCAAAATAATTAGTTGATCCAAATATCGATGTATATTTACATATAATATTAATTATAGATTCATTAAATGTTTCTAAGAAATCTTTACTAAGATTTCTTATACAATCATTTTTCTTTATCCCATCACTGAACAAACTTATTTGTTTGATAGTATATAAGTTAAGTTCATATTCGTTAATAATGTTTAAATTATATTTTTTAAATCTTTCTATTGAATTCATTTTTTATAAAATAATTTATTAAAAGTTAAAATTTTAGTTTTTAATTTAAAAATGATTTATTAAAAATTAAATATGGTTTAATAAAATTATAAATTATAATTAAGAATTTATTTTATATCCAATTTTAACAGAAAATGACTAAAGAAATTTCCAATCTATTTAAACTTGCTGTAAATAACTTTTTAACAAAGGTAAGTAAAAAATATGAAGTTAAAATGGAAGATTTAACTGTATTTTTAAAAGATTTTTCTTTTGTTAATGAACAAAAACAAGCTAAAAGAGGTAGACGTAAGAAATCTGAAGATGACGACGATGAAGAAATTAAAAAATGTATTCATGAATTTCTAAAAGGTAAATCATTAGGTGAAATGTGTCCTAATCGTGTTTCAACAGAAAGTAAAACAGGTAATTATTGTAAACGACATATTGGTAATGAAGATAATAATAAAGAAAAAAAAAGTAAAGCAAAGGCTAAAACTGTTAAAAATAATAAGACAAAAAAACAACAAGAATTAGCAGAAACTGAAAATAAAGTGATCAAAAAATTAAATGATGCTAAACCTCAAGTTGTCATTAAACGTAATTCTCACGGTAATTATGAACATCCTGAAACTCGATTAGTAATGGATCGTGAAAGTAAAAAAATTATGGGAAAACAACAAGATGATGGAACTGTTTCCCAATTAACATCAGAAGATATTGATAATTGTAAATTATGGAAATTATCATATGTTTTACCAAAAACTCTTTCTTCCGATTCTGATAATAAAGAAGAAGTTAAAGAAGAATTAGTGAAAAAAGTAGATAAAGAAGTTAAAAAGTCAAAAAAAGAAGAAAGTGATGATGAAGAAGATGAAGATTCTGAATAAAAAGAAATAAAAAAGAAATAATATTTATTAATTAATAATAAATATTAGAAAATGGAACAATGTATTTATACAAAAACGGAAAAATGTAATGGAATGTTAAAAGATGCCAATCTCACTAATTTAATTTCTTTTCAATCTGTTCCTTTTTACTTTGATTTTAAAGGTAAAAAGGAAAGAGTTAAATTAAAAGATCAAATTAAAAATAAAACTCAAGATTGTATTGATCAAATTTCTTTTGATCGTAATATGGAAAGAGAAGATAAATTATTAAATCAATTATATAATGGTAATAATAACGAAAATGTTAAAGGAATATCAACTAAATGTGATTGTCCAATTTGTAATGGTTTAAAATTTTCTGATCAAAATAGATTCCAAACAGCATTTTATATAACAAGAACAGATAATTGGGATATTATTGATACATTAGTAAAAGTAATTTGGTATGAAAAAATAAAAGGAAAAGATATGAAATTAACAAAGACTTTTTGGTTAACTGATAATAAAAAATGTGATTATGCTCTATTTAAAAATGGAAATTCAAAATGTTGTTATATTGTAGAAATTGAAAATAAAAATACAAAAAAAGTTTTTTATATTTCAAATGATATTAGATTCCCCCAAAAATTTGTTAATATTATGTTAGATATTACCGGCAAATTTGTTAAATTAGATTTCACTTATCCTCCTTCTTCATCAATTTGTCCTTTAGGAATGTTAAAAGATGATGAAACGATGTATTAAAGTATTGTTAATAACAGAGTCATTTCAGAAAGGATAAAAGTTCACTTGAACTTTTATTAATAATATTTCAAATTCTTTGTCAAGGTCATTACATCTTGTAAAACATTTGTTATATTCATCTAAAAATGAAAGAGCAATTTGATCACGATCTTTTTCAAAATAATGAATTTGTGGTTTAAAATAACTACATCGTTTTTGACATTTATAAACATCCTTTATAATATGTTTATTTTCAAGATCACATTCCGGAAGAACAATTTTATAATCTGTCATTTTAATATTATTAATTAATAATATTAAATCATTTTAAAATATTAGTTTTTAATTTAACAATCTGATGAAAATTCCATTACTTTATCTAAAAATAAAATTTCATTATAATTTAATAATTTAACAAAATTTTTTCCAAAACCTTCAGTAAATATCCATGTGTGTTCAAAACGAAAAATATGTCCATGAATTAAATTCAACTCTGGTAATAATTTACCAACAACATAATTTTCATTTTTTGGATTAATTGTAAATTTCATTTTATAATATTTATTTGGATTATTTAATAATTCTTTATACATATTTTCAGGCATCTTGACACTCATATGAATTATTTGAACTATATTTGATATTATATTTATTAAATTTGAATTTAACTTTGTATATTTTGATAATAATTTATTTGCAATTTTTCCATTAACAGTTTCTTCCTCATTATTTTCTTTATTTACAATAAAATGGTTATCTGTATATCGTTTATATCCCAAATATGACAAACCAAGAACAATTCCACCAATAAGATAATTTAATATTGACATTATAATTAATATCTTATAATATTTAAATTAATAATTTATAAAGGAGATGTTATAATTATAAAAGCCAATGAGAAAAATAATATAATAAACGTTTCAATCATTTATTATATTTATACATTTTATTTAAATATCATTTTTATTTAACTTTCTGTATTTAACCATCCTTTATCTAAAAATCGATTTGTATCAAAAACACTATATTCTTGTTGTATTTTATCTTCAAACTTATAATTTTTAAATTTTAATTCATTCATAATTTTATCTTTATAATTTGATGCGATAGGAAATCCTTTATTATATATTCTAATTGTTAATAATGGAAGTAATTTTTTCGAACATAAATTATATGATATTGCAACTCCTGTATATTTTTTCACATCTTCTTCTAATTTCTCAAACGTATTACCATTTACAATAACTTTTACATGAAATTCAAAATAATTATTAGGATCAATAATAAATTCTTTCCCATTATTAACTTGTGTTGGAAATTTACTAACATTATGAGATTCAACTTTTATTCTTTCAACTTTAATATTTTCTTTTTCTAATAACTCTCCTAATTTTTTCGCATATTCAATAGATTCTTTTTCATATTTTAATACAAAACATGATAACATATATTGATTATTTTTAACTGTTGAAACTGCAAATACAGGTTTTAATTTATAATCTTTATATTGATCTATAAATGATAATAATTTAACATAATTATTTTCTGGATTTACAGTTATATGAATCTCATATAAATTAGTATTTACTATTTTTTTATTTAAGTTTTTATTAAAAAAATTCTTAAATTGTGTTAGAAAAATAAAAAATCCATTACAAAAAAGTAAACAAAATCCAAATAAAATACATTCGTTAATCATTTTATTTCTTTAAATATTTTAAAAAATCATTTTTAAATTATTTAAAAAAATCATTTTTAAATTTAATTTTGAATTTAACTTTATGATCATTCTATTTATTTAATCATTTATTTTTCTAATAGTTTAACTTTTGATCATTTATTTTTCTAATAGTTTAACTTTTGATCATTTATTTTAAAACATTTATTTAAACATTTAATTTTCTAATAGTTTAACTTTTTGATCATTTATTTTAAAACATTTATTTAAAAATTTAATTTTCTAATAGTTTAACTTTTATGATCATTCAACTTTTTAATTGTTTAAATTTTGTTTTAAACATTTCTAAAATTTAATTTGTTTAACTTTATGATCATTCATTTTATGATCATTCATTTTATGATCATTCATTTATTTTAAAACATTTATTTTAAAACATTTCTAATAGTTTAACTTTTATGATCATTCAACTTTTTAATTGTTTCTAAAAATTTAATTTTCTAAAATTTAATTTTTAGAAAATTAAATTTCTAATAGTTTAACTTTTGATCATTCATTTTATTTTAAAACATTTCTAAAAATTTAATTTTCTAATAGTTTAACTTTTTGATCATTCATTTTATTTTTAAACATTTCTAAAAATTTAATTTTCTAATAGTTTAACTTTTTGATCATTCATTTTATTTTTAAATATTTCTATTTATTTAAAACTTTTATGATCATCCAACTTTTTAATTGTTTAAATTTTGTTTTAGTAAAATAAATTGATTAAAACTGATTTTAATCAATTTATAAATAATTCTAATAATTGGAAAATGAATTCATTATATGAACATTCGAAATTAAATTTAAATTTAATTAAACTTATAGATTCATATACTGGGATGACTGGAGAACAATTATTAATTCTTGAAAAAGATATTATTAACAGATATAAACAAAAATTAATACTTCTTATAGAAGATAAAGATTATCCAATTGCTTTATTTACAAGTAGAGAAAAAGCAGAACAATATATGATCAAATCAAGTATTGAAGAAATAATAATAATGGAAAAAAAATATACAATAAAATCTGATTTTCAAATAAAAGAAAAGAATAAAGAAAATGATGATACTGATATTTTATTTCAAGATATAATTTCACATAGTTCAAAAAATTATGAACTTATTAATATATTTCATTTAAATCCTAATAAAAAAATATATATAACACATAATGATGATGGTTTAATTTGGGATGATCCTATTAATCATTTCACAAACGATTTACAAATATGGAAATCTCGTAATAAATTTGAATATTATCAAAATACATTAAAAAGTAAATCAAAAGAATATAGAAAACAGTGTATTGTAGATGTTGATCCCGAATTTGAATATAATATGGAAAATTTTGAATAAAAAAAGTAAAATGATTTCAAAAATAAATAATAAATAATAAATAAATAATAAATAAATATTTATTATTTTAACTATAATTATTTAATTCTCTGAGTTCTTTAATTCTTTCAGTAGAAATTAAATTTGGAATAGGAATTTTTAATGTATTTGGTAAATTAATTTGTTCTATTAAATTTGGAATAGGAATTTTTAATGTATTTGGTAAATTAATTTGTTCTATTAAATTTTTAACTCGGATTGCTCGTAAATCAGTAGGACTGTGAGATATATTTGGACTTATTTGTCTTAATGTTTTCATTCTTTCGTTTGCTTGTTGTTTTGGTGATGGTTTTAAATTCTTAAAATTCATTTTTCTTTCATTTAATTGTTCTCTACTTTTCGGTGAATGTATTTCTGGAGATGAATCAAATGAAGGAGTATTTAAAGGTGATGAATTTGATGAACTTGGAGGTGACAAATCAGGATTTATTCTTAAAGTTGGAATTTCATATACTTGTATTTGATCAATATTTTGATTAGATTTATATTCAGTTATAAAATTTCCTCTCATATCAATAATATGAACTCCACAAGCACTATCAATTGCTTGTGATGGTGAAAAAGTATCTTCTTTTTCGTTGTTATTTATATATTTTTCGACTTTCATTTTTCTTTCGGTTAATTTATTAATAAGAATTCTAAGTTTTCCAGGTTTTTTTTTAAACCATTCTCTAACTTTATTATTAGCAAATCCATAAATAACTGATGATAATATTGTATTAATTAATAATACAAAAATCCATATCACATTAATTATATTCAAATAAAACAAATCAATATTTAATAATGTTAAAATAGTTATAATAACTAATACAATCCATTGTAATGTAAATATAATCAAATAAAATATAATATTTTTCAACATTTTTCTATTTATTAATTGACTCAAATTTTTCTTTATAATTTTATTTTTATTTTCTATTTCTTCTATTTTTTGTTCCTTTGTTTCTATTTTTTGTTCCTTTTCTTTATTTCGGGGAGAGATCATTTCATTAACAATTGTTTGACTATTATTTCTTGTTAAATAAATTTCATAATAAAACCATATTGATGAAAAATAAGTTATTGATGTTAATGGAAGAATCCACATTAAATTTAAAATAGAATTAAAATTAAACATACAATAATTTAAAGATATAATTCCAAATCCAATAATAATTACAATATTACAAATAGAAAAAATTAATATATATTTCATTGCTTTATTAATTTTAATCTCTTTAAATAAAACAACTTTACAATAACTTCTAAATCCTATCAAAAAATAATTAACAACTTGTAATGTAATTAAAAATGAAATAATAAAATTTTGAATTTCATCATTTGTAAATAATTGAATTACAAAGAAAAATAAAAAGAAAATATTATTAAAACATAATGATAAAGTAAAAACATCTCCACTTGTAATTTTCTGTATTTTAATCAATATACAATATATTACAAATAAATTTACATTAAATCCTATTATGGATATTATAATGTAAATATAATTCAAAATATCCATTTTTCGTTAAAACAAAAAAAAGATACTCAGAAAAATAATAAAATATTTCCTATTTTATTATTAAATATCAGTTTTTTCTTCTTCATATATTAAGGAAAAAATTAATGTTATAAATATATTAAGGAAAAGTATATGTTGTGTAATAAATAACAATTTTTACAGAAGATGTTCCACTTGTAAATCCCGATCCTGCTAAATATATTGGAGTGTTTAATATATTATTAATATTATAAGCAGTGATACCAGTTGAAACTTGACAACTAACATTAGAAACATTATCGGCAATACAAGTGTTATCGAAATTAACACCAACTAAAATATCTCCAGATGATCCATAAATTATATTATTACTAGCAATTGCTGTATATGGTGTTGCTCCTGTTAAAAAATTTAATGAAGATACATAATTATTAACAATATTATAACTTCCAGTTCCTGGTGATGGAATTAATAATATTGGTGTTGTTGAAATAGAATTAAGTTGAGAAGGTGTTAAATTAATTATCTTGTAATTATTGGAAGAAATTATAAATTGAGATAATGATGCCCCTAAATCTTGTAAATTTGATGTATTATATTCCGATGTTCTCACTTTAAATGATGTCATTATAATATTATTAAAATATTATAATTATTTATTTTTCTTTCATTTTTCTACATTAACACAAGTTTAAAGCGTTAGGAAATACAGATCGAAAATCGAGACAAGATTAAAGTTATTTTTAGTATTATAAATGAAAATATACATTAACTTGAAAACTTTACTTTCTTTTTAAGTTTTACTTGTTCTGGTATTTTACTATTTTGTAAACATCCATTTCTAGAACAATAATATACTGTATTACCCATTAATTTACCAGATACATATAAATCATATATAATCGTTCTAAATGAATCTTCATCATCAACTAATTTTTCACAAGTTTCACATATTTTCTTTTCTTCTTTTTTCTCTCTCTTTTCTTCTTTTTGATAACTATTATTTTTATCTTTTCTTTCATTTCCCAAATTATATTTACTCTGAATATTAATAATGAATTTTTTATCAAATTGTCTTCCTGTATATTCATTCACATATGGAGATTTAAGATCTAATAATTCATCAATTGAAAAACAATAATTCTTATTATCTTCTGTATCATAATAAATAATTGTATCTTCTGAACTATTTTCTCCAAACAAATTCCAAGTATCTTGACAGAAATCATAATCATGGAATATTTTTTCACTTGTTAATGGTAGTTCTAATAATTGTTCAGGAACTTCATATATATTTTGATCTTCTTTATATAATACTTTTCTACTATATAATGATCTAAAAACATCATTAATTAATTTATTTGTTGTTTCTTCTATATAAATATTTATATAATTTTTAATTATACTTTGATCTTTTGTAGAAATATGTGGATTATTAAATACTTCTGGAAACATTTCTTCAATAGTTAATGTTACAATATCTATATAATAATTCTGTATTAACCGATTTCTAAATATATTTGCTCTTTTACCCATATCATTTGTATTATCAAGAATTATAAATGGTGTTATTAAAGATTTGACAATATCTTCAATTGATTCTGAAAATCCAGAAGTATAAAATGTAAAGAAATTATTTAATATTTGATTTGATAAGTTTTCAATATAATCCGTAGTATTTTCCACATTTAAATTCTTTAATAATTCTATTATCATCACATTATTTTTCAATATTCTATTCATATATAACGTTAAAACTACCCTTAATAATTCATCAATTCCATCATCTTGTCCTAATAACATATTGGCCAAAATATCTGGTGATGATATTAATTCTTTTACTTGTGATCGATTATATTTAATATTTATAAATTCATTTCTTTGATTTCTCTCTTGTCTTTTTGTTATATGTAACAATGGATTTCTCGATTTTAATTTTCTTTGTAAACGTCTATCATACAATCCAAATAATGGATTTCTCAATTGTTTCGAAATCAATTCATGTCCAGATCTTTCTTTAACTGATCTCTGAACATTCTCTAATAAATTTTTAATATCCTTAAATACTGTCAATTCTGTATTTCTTTTATTTTTTAAATTATATTTATATTCATCTTCATATCTATATTGTCTTGATAAAATTTCTTTTCCTTCTAATCTTCTTTCAACATCTTTAACTAATTTTTCTTTATTAGCATTATCTAATATTTCTCTTTTATAATACTGTTGAACTACATGTTCAATTTTTTCTTTAATTTTCTTAGCATCTACATATTTTCCTTCAACTGGTTCATTTCTCTTGTATTTTTTCTTTTTATCAGTCCGTTCAAACATTTTTGTCGCCGAAAAAATCCATCTTTGTTTTCCTTTTTGATAAGTCCCTCCTAATGCTTTCAATTTATCCGCAAATCCTATTAATTTTGATCTAATAACATAAAATTTTTCTGTCTTTTCTTTAACTTTCCCATTTTTTCCTTTTGTAACCACCTTTTCTTCTATTAAATCAACCGATGTTGAAGCTTCTACTGCTGATTCTATTTCTAATCCTATTTCAACTTCCTCTTCATTTTCTTCTTCTTCTTCGTTTAATCCTTCTTCAATTTCTAATTCTTCTTCTTCTTTTCTTTCATATTTTTTTTCTTCATCATCTTCTTCTTTTTTCTCTCTTAATCTTTCTCTTTCATTTTCAATGGCTTTACTCCAAGCGGCTTTTTCCTTTGATTTTTTACGATCAGTTTCACTTACCAAATTTGCTAATTCATCAGATAATAAATTTTCTGCTCTCGATTTCTTAATTAATGCTTCTGCCTCTTCTATTAATGTTTCATTACTTGATTTTCCGGCTTCAAAAATTTCATTTCTTCTTTGTGCTTGTATTTCTGCCTCTCGTTTTAATTGTTTAGTTTCTAATTGTTTTTCTAATTCAATAAAAATTAAATTTTTTAAAATAGATACAATATTGTTAGTAATTGGAAATTTCCATTTCGAAATTATATTTACTTTTTTCTTTTTTCCATTTACTTTAACTGTTACATCTTCATATGTTGGAGTTCCATTTAATTTAATAAAAGCATCATATAAGGTTGGATAAAATGATCTTTTATTTCCCTCATTATCCAAATATACATTTGTTTTTCCTTCTCTCACTTCTATCGTATCATATAAACTTTGTTCTTGTTTTGAATCAATCATTAAATTAATTAATTCTTCTCTCGATTCTCTATCTTTCCTCACCAAAAATTGTGTTAAAGCATGTTCTATTTTTGTTTTCTTTAATCCTTTTCCTTTTATAGGTGCTGGTCCAACCGGTGGATATTGTTCTTTTTCCTTTTCTTTTAAAGGTTTTGGTAAATATCTCGCTTTTACTTTTTCATAATCTTTTCGTCTTTTCTTTCTTTCTTCTTCTGATAATCCTGGTGTAATAATACCTTTTAATAAAAAAATTGTTGTTTCTATTAATTCTTTGAAATATTCCTCCTCATCTTTGTTTAAATCTGTAAATTCTCTAATTTCATCTTCATATCTTTGAATATATTCAGGATCTTTTTCTTCTTCAATTAATAATTTTAATTTTTGAATATAATCAAGTTGTTCTTCTGTTAAATTTGCTTTAAATGCTTTTCTAATTTCATTTCGTAATTGTTTCTCTCCTTGTTCACTTAAAAATTCTTTAATAATTTCTTCAATATCAGATTTAGAAATTTCATCAAAATTTTTGGGAAGATTATTATTGAACACATTGACAATGATATAGTATTTTGATGCTAAATTTTTAGTTTTTTCCCTATATCCTTTTCGACCAAATCGTTGTTGTAATTTTTTCTTTGGATATTTTTCTTCTATTTCTTGTTTTGATAATTCTCTAGTATTGAATAATTCTTTAACATCAATGCCAATTCTTTTATTTTGAATTCTGTTAGGAGATGCCATATTATTATTATTAAATATTTTATTTTTCAATAATTATTAAAAATTCGTATTTTTATTTCTTTCACCGAATAAGAAATAATAAGAAATAATAAGTAATAATCTCTTTAAAATTTTATTAAAAATCAGTTTTCTAAATAACACTATTTAGAAAATTTTATTTTACTCCTATAAAAATTTAACTCTAAATGGTGTTTATTTATATCTATTAAATTTATAAACGTATTCAAAATATTCAAAATATTAACATTTATGTTTTCCCAAATCTGCTAAATTAACAGATCCTGAAATTTTTGTAATAATTCCTCCATTTCTCTCAAAAATCTCTCTTAATTTTTTACTTTCATTTATATATTTATTTTTATTAGAATCTTTTGTCATATTCGTATTATGTTTTGGATTACTCCAATACTTTATTATTAAATCTGAATCCGATTTAATCTCTTTTACTTTTTCTGATTTAGAATTGGCTATTCTAAGCGCAAATAAAAAAGATAATAACTCAGCATAATTATTCTGTTGTGATTTTACATCTGTCGCTTTTGCTATTATAATCTCTCTTTCTTGTTTATCTGGTGTTATATGTTGTTTTCCGTCGGAGACTTGTGGTTTTATTTTAATATTTAAAACTTTTTTTTCATATATTAAATCCGGCGATAATTCTTTATATAATGAAACCATATCTATTTGATCATTATTAACTACACTTCCCCACGCACAATCTTTTGTATCACTATTACAAGCACCATCAACCCATAATATTATTTCATTTTTTTCTTTTATATTTTCTTTCTTTTCTATATTTTTCTTTTCATTTTTTTTAGTTTCATTTTTTTCTTTTATAACTTCTTTCTTTTCTATATTATTTTTCGTTTCATTTTCTTTCTTTTCATTTTGAGATAATAAAATATCACGTAAACACATTAATATTTTTCCCAACATATTTTTTCCTTTTTGATCTTTTCCTATTCCCCAATAACTATCTCTTGGTGAATTTTCTCTTAATATCTTATTTTCTGTTTCTAATAATTTCTTTTTTATGATCGGATTTTGTCTTATTTTTTCGACAACTCCATTGATCATTACTAAATTTCTTATATAATCCCAATCATTTATTGGTTTAATCCCCCGTTTTAATGATTCTTCTACAATTTCTGATAAAGGTTTCATCCAAGCCCATCTAGCACCTTTTTGTTGATTTGATAAATATTTAACTTTTCCTGGAGTTTTTTGATTATATATTTGTTGTTGATACCATACCATATCAGGAGAAGAAATATCATTAAATTTCATATATTGGAAATAATGTTCAACATTTTCAAATTTTTTAGAATCAATAGTTATTGGAGATTTATAAAAATTTGAAAATTCACCATATTTTTGTTGTTTTTCTCGTCGTAGACTCGGATCATAAAAATCTATCATCTTTTATAATTACTAATTCAATTAATTTTAATAATTCAGTTTTTTAAAATTGTTTGACTTTTGAAATCGATCAAAATTATTATGTCAACATAAAGAAATAACTTGTTTTCTGTCGTAGACTTGTAACGATTTTAAATATAATAAGTGAAAAAAATAAAGGAAATTTAAAATCAACCGGAACAAAAACTATGATATATTTTATAATTAAGATATGAAGAAATAAAAAACTGATTTTAATAATTATTTAATAAAATAATTATTTTAAAATAAAATGGAAGAAAGTTTTGATAATTATTTTCCGAAAAATATACATAAAGATATTGGTAAAATTTTACTTCCTCTTTTTACTATTAATAGAAATCTAGCAAATATTGTAATTTCATATTTATTATCAGATATGGTAATTAAATCAACAAGTTATTATTATATTCATCAAAGTGAATATTTTTTTGGAAAGAAAATAAAAGAACAGAAATTAGATCGTTATACTAAAAAAATATTATCTGAAACATTTTATAATGACGAAATTTATATTGAATATCATTATGAAGATGATAAAATACTTAGAATTGATTATAAAAATGGAAATATTATTGGTAATAAATTATTTAAACCTAATTTTATAATAGATTATATACTTATTGATGGAAAATGCCATGGAATATATAATTGTTATGATATAAATGAAAAACAAATGACTACATTTATATATAAAAATGGAAGAATGTTAGATTAATCTAATAATATAAAAATCAATAGTATTAAGAAAATTAATCCAATATATTTTTATTATTATCTTTAATTAATAATAAATGTCTAAATTTAAAGTTCGTTATTCTGAATTGAATACATCAAATTTAGAAAATTTATATTCTAATTTAAGTATTTATAATCCATATAAATCTTCTGTTATTAACATAACACCTGCTCAAATCACTAATTTGTCAAGTCCTTTATTATTACTACCATCACCTGGTGCTAATAATTATTATATGATCACATCGGTTTCGGTATCAATGAATTATAATTCAATACCATATGCTAATGCTGAAGGTGCTGAAAATTGTGGACTATTTTATGGAACCACAATAAATAATTCAGCTTTTCCAGGATCTGGAATTTTTCAAGGAATTACAAATAATTTCAGTAGTATATCAACAAATTATTCCAATAGTGGATTAACAGGTGTTGCCACAAATCAAATTGTTGATTTTCCTATTTATTTAGTAGCTCAAAATGGATTATTTCTTACTAGTGGAAATTCACCTTTAAAAATGACAATATTTTATGAAATTTGTTCTTTGTAATAATAAAATAAAAATAAATCAATATAATTTATTATGAAATTTGTTCTTTGTAAAATATTTAGAGTAAAATTATATTCAGATTAAAAATAATATATTAATAATATATTATTTATTCACAAAAACATAATGAATTAAGGTTTTGGTATTAAATTTTTAATGAAATCTGCTAAAACTTGTATATAATGATCCATTTTATCTATTGTTGTAGAAGCTTTATCAACTTTTGTTTTGATATCATTAAAATCAGTGATCAAACTATATACTTTCTTTTTTAATGGTAAAATAACGATTATTAATCCTAAAAGAATTAATAATGTTAAAATTGTTATAAATAATAGTATTGTATTGGTAGACATTATATTATTGTTTTTTTTTATGATATTCAATAATATAATAAATAATTATCATTAAAAAAAAATGGTAAATTCTAATACAATTATCGTTATTTTTCTTGTATGTTTCACTATTTTCCTTGTTTGGGTAATTTCAGTTATAATGAAAACCCCTAATAACACAAATGGTAAGTATAAATCAAATTACAAACTAAATAAAAATGACTATTGTGTAGAGGATAAATTAGTGAGAAGTGGAATACAATATCAATCTTCTGGAGATATGTCTATTGGAGATTCAATAATACCAGATGATATGGTTATATATTTATATCCAAATTCAATGATTAAAATATCAGAAACACAAGTTATCAATGCTGATAATCTTGATTTAAATACAGGTAGTTCAAGCAATATGATCAACGAATTGACAAAAATACGGGATGATTGTAATTTATCACCAGGAAAATTAAGTTTGATAGCAATTGGAAAAGATACCGGATCATTTAGCCATTCTATTAAAACAAAGGAATATCCAGCAGTTATATTTTTTGAAAAAGGGCTTTTTATACAGACAAAAAATAACAATAGTTAGAAATTGTTCAACATCAAGAATTCAAATCATGAAACGGTTACAATCAATAAACAATAATTTTAAAACAAATAATTATGGTAATGAAAGTTTTAAGTTAAATTTAGGAAAACGAATTGTTACAAAAGAACTTTACTCTTATCAAATTATTTAGAAATTAATATATATGTTATGATTTGAAAAAAAATTGTTAATAAATTGTTCAATCTCAAGGAAAAATAATATAGACGGTAAAAATAATATATTAATAATATATTATTTATTCACAAAAACAATTTTATTTCTTACAAACACTGGCTTTTTGACATTCAGAAAGCGTTGTATAGGGAGAGAATCCAACTTCTACACAAGTCTTTTTGGAGGTATCACAAGCGAAATGTTTTGAACAGTTTTTTTCTTTTGAAGTTTCACAATCTTCTATATTTGGGAATAATGGATCTGGTTTATTAGGATCATTTTCTTTATATTGAATACAAGTTCCTGGTAAAATATTAAATCCTTTTGAATCAGTAGCACAACCATAAAATCTTGAACAGGCCTTTCCTTCTTCAATCATTTGTTCACATTGTTGTTTATTTTCATATGGTCCCAATTCTATAGTGCTAAAAGTTCTACATTGTCCATTATTATAACCTTGTCCATCTTTATCACAACCATAATACGCTCTACATAATTTATCAGATGCTTTATCACATAAAGATTTAGTGAAAAATGGTCCTTGTTTTGAATTATCATATTCTTTACATTCTCCTGTAGGAGAACCATTATCGTCTTTGGCACAACCCCAGAATTGTGTTTGAGATTTTTTGAAAGGCCATACTTTAATAAAATAAGCGATTAAAATAAAAATACCAATTAATAACCATAATTTCCAATCAGTTATAACTTTTAATCCTTCTTTTGCTAATAACGATAAAGCAAGTAATAAAAAAACTACTGCCATAACTAAAGATGCTGGTCCTTTTTCTTCTAAATCAAATTTTTGTTGAGAATCATTGACGATACGACTAATAACTGAATCTTCAACACAAGTATCAATTAAAGACATTACCATGGCTTCAGAGGCCATATCAATTAAATTATTTTGTTTCCAATCACAGTATTTATCAACGTAAATACTACCATCAACTTCTAATATATTTTCATTTAATAAAACAGTTTCATTTAAAATTTTGTTTTCATGAGAAACCGTGACATTATTATCTATTATTTGTCTTAATCTAGTTTGAATCATTGTAATATTATCTTCTGAATTAAAAGAACCGGCACTTCCTAAAAATTCTCTAACAATTTTCATAGTTTGTGAACTTTTATTTTCAATTTCTGCTTTTAAATTTGTTTTTAAATTTGTTATATCTGAAGATGTGACACTATTTTTATAATTTAATTTCGCTTGATTCATTTGATCAAATGATAAAGAACCACAATGAATATCACCACGAACGTGTAATCTAATTTTATTACCAGCCGTTACATAATTTGTGATAGCATTAAAATTAGAAGCCATAACTTTATTATAAACACTTTGCAATTGATCATTGAGCTGTGAAAGTAATTGCTTCGAAACATTAGTTCCCATTTAATTTTTTTATATTTATTATAATAAATATAAAAAAATTAAAATAAACTATTTAATAAAACTATAATATACTAGTATAAATGGTTAAGAGATTAACTATTGAACAATTTATAAAAAATGCTGAAAATATTCATCAAGATGAATATGGAAATCCTTTGTATTTATATGATCAAGTAATTTATATAAATAATAAAACTAATGTAAAAATATGGTGTATTATACATGAGTTTTATTTCAACCAAACACCACATCAACACGTAGATAGCGAATCTGGATGTGTAAAATGTTCGGGTAGTGAAAAGAAGACAACAAAAAAATTTATAGAAGAATCTCAAGAAATCCATAAAAATGAAAATGGTATTCCTTTATATAAATATGATAAAGTTGATTATAAAAACACTAAAACAAAAGTTGAAATATGGTGTTTTATACATCAGTATTATTTTAAACAAACTCCTGATTCTCATGTGAATAACGAAAATGGATGCCCAAAATGTGGAGGTTGTCAAAAGAAAACAACTGAGGAATTTATTAAACAATCACAAATAATACATAAAGATGGAAATGGGAATCCCTTATATTTATATCATAAGGTTAATTATATAACTTGTATGCTTAATGTAATTATTTGGTGTATTAAATGTCAAAAATTTTTTAATCAGGCTCCAAATAATCATACAAGTCAAAAACAAGGTTGCCGAGATTGTGGTATTAAAAAAAGTTCTTTATCAAGAACTAAAACTTTAGAAGAATTTATAAAAGAAGCAAAAGAAATTCATCAAGATGAAAAGGGAAATCCTTTATACAATTATTCTAATATAAAATATATTAATTGTATGGAAAAAGTTGATATTTGGTGTATTTTTCATCAAGAAAAATTTAAACAAACCCCTAACAATCATATAAATAAAAAACAAGGATGTTCGAGGTGTGCTGGTAAAAGAAAAAAGACAATAGAAGAATTTATTGATGAAGCAAAAGAAATTCACCAAGATGAAAATGGAAATCCTTTATATAATTATGATAGAGTTATATATAAAAATAATAAAACATATGTAGATATATGGTGTTTTTCATGTAAGAAATTTTTCTTACAAAAACCAAATTCACATATATCTGGAAAACACGGATGTCAAAGTTGTTGTAAACATAAAACAGAAAAACTTGTTATTAAAATAGTCGAATTAATAATGAATTGTGATTTTAATCATAACATACGACCAAAATGGTTACATGGATTAGAATTAGATTGTTATAATGAAAAACTTCAACTTGCGGTTGAATATAATGGCATTCAACATTATAAATGGACCCCTCATTATCAAAAAACAATTAATGATTTTTATTCACAACAAGGAAGAGATATTTCAAAAGAATTAATGTGTCAGATTAATAACGTTAATTTAATTATAATTCCATATCAGTATAATTTTAAAGATATTAATAAATTATATAATTATATATTTGAAAAATTAGTTGAAAAAGAATATATATTTATTATGTAAATAATTATAATTTAAAAAATTGTTTATTATAATATTAAGATATTATAATAATGCCTGAATATAAAAAAATTGACAAATTTATCAAGGAATAAATTAAAATTCATGGAGATAAATATGAATATAAAATTCATAAAGATAAATTTGAATATAAATTTAAATGTATTAAAAAAGATTTGTGAAATTGAGTTGTGAAAGTAATTGCCGACTTGCACTACCACCCATTTAAATTTCCTATATTTATTATATAATAAATATAATATAAATAAAAAATTGAAAAAAGAATAAAGTTTTATATTTATAATTAATAAATATGTCGTTGGAAAGAATTTATAGCATACATAATGGAAGTTATTATGTATCATCTCGTGATGGATATATTTTATGCCCATTAAGTTCATCTGGTAAAGTATTAATACTTGGATTTCCATCTCAAAGTTATCAAAATAATCCTGCTATTTTTACAATTAATGCTGATTCTAAAACACAATATGGAAATGTAAAAATTAATAATGTCTATTATTTAACTTATGATCCAAATAATGATACCAAATTAGTATTATCAACTTCTTTAAATAATATGAAAACACAAACTTTTTGTTTTTCTAGTGATGGGAGAATATTATTACCTTTATTTGAAACTCCTGATGGTAAAATATTATCTCTTATAAATATTCAAAGAGGAATACAAGATGATCCTTTATTAACAAAAGGTATATGGAGATTTTCTAATTATTCTCCAGTTTATAAAAATAGACCTTCTTTATGGAATGAAAATATAAAATATAATATGCCTTTAAATACTCTTGAAACTTATTTTGATCAAGGATCTGGAGATTCTTATGGAGGTTGTGATCGTTATGGTTGTAGTTGTCATACATCTCGAGGAGCATCTTGTGGATCAGATCAAACACTTTTATCAAGGGATTCTGGAGTATTTGAAGATAAAGTATGGTGTTTAAGAACAAAATGGGATGAAAAAAATAAACCTTCTTGTTGTTCTGGAGAAACTAATGTTTTAAAATTAGATGGAACTTTCGTAACTGATAAATTAGATTATAATAAATGTAAAATTGTTCATGGAACTAATATTTGCGGTAGATATTTTGGTGATGAAGATATTAATAAAGAAGCAAAATCTCCATCACAACGTGTAGGGGCATGGGCACCATTTACATCAGAATGTAAAGATTCATCAGATGTAATTAATTTTTGTGCTCAACAAGATACATTACAAGATAAACCTTTATTATTAACTAATACTAATTGTAAAGATTGGTGTCGTTTAAATCCAACTGAATGCCAAAAATCAAAATCTAACTATTGTGAAAATAATCCTCAAAACGGTGCTTGTGTTACTTGGTGTAATACAAACGAAATATCTGGAAGTATTCAGGGAGGAATATGTAGAGAAGTATTACAAAATTTTTGTGTGGGAAGAACTCTTGAAAATGAACCAGTTTGTGAAAAATTCTGTAATTTAAAAGATAGTAATTGTGATCCTGAACTTAGAACATATTGTGCTTCACTTGGAAATGAAGAAGCTGTTAAACATCCTGTTTGTGGATGTTTTATGCCCAAACAATATTATGATAATTTTTTCAAACAACTTAAAGAAAAACTAGGGCCTTCAGGTAATTTACTTCCTCTTCTTCCCGATTGTTTTAATGCTGATTGTGCTTTAGCCCCAATAAAAACATTTTCTTATAAAAACCAAGCAGTTAAATGTCCTGATATTAATCAATGTATAAATAATGTGGAAATTTCAGCAGGTGGTGATATCAAAGGAGATGTGAAAATAAATCAAGAGAATACTTGTGGATTTAAATTACGTCCTCAAGATTGTGGTATTAATGATAGAATCGATGATAAATTGAATAAATGTGTTCCGTGTGGTACCGGGTTACTTCCAACCCCAAATAAATTAACATGTGTTTGTCCAAATCCATTTATTTTATCTGATGATTTAAAAACGTGTATATGTCCAGTTGGAAAGATAAAAGTTGATAATACTTGTATAGATATAGAACCTGATGATTTTACATTAGAATTATCAGATTATATCAAAAATAATTTACCTATTAATAACGAAATTGACAAAGAAAAAGTTATTATTAATTCTTTGGATATAGCAACTTCTGTTTTAAATAATGGATGTAATCAATCTCTTGAAATAGCAAAGGAATGTAGTAATTTTATTCCTGAAATTTGTTCTATTAAAGGAAGCACAGATTATTGTAAAAACTACGATGATCCAGAATTCTGTAATTTAGATAAAACACCAAGAAATATTAAAGAAGTTTATGGATTTAATTGTGATAAAATAAGAAAACCGATTAAACCTGATTGTAAAAATACAGAATATTATGATTCATTTGATAATAAGTGCCATAGTTGTCCACCAGGAATGAAATTAAAAAGTGATAAATCTGGTTGTGAACCTATTGAATGTAAAGATAATGAGTATTTAGATGTGAATACTTGTATTCCTTGCCCTTTTGGGACTAAAGTGAGAACCGATAAGAAAGGATGTGAAGATATAAAGTGTGAAGATGATCAATATTTAGATAAAAATGGAAATTGTATGTATTGTCCTCCGGGTTCAAAAGTTCAAATGGACGGAAAAGGATGTGAACCTTATTTTATTAATTGTTTATCAGATGAATATTTAGATACTAAAGATAATATATGTAAAACGTGTGACGATGGTTATAGAATAAAATCTGATAAATCTGGATGTGAAAAAATAACAAAAGAATGTAAATATAATGAATATATTGATCCAGAAACTTTTGAATGTCATGAATGTGGAGAAGATGAAATAGTATCTCCTGATAAACATTCGTGCGTTCATGTTGATTCTATTGAAAGACAATTACGAGATTATTTAAAATCATTAAAAATTGATTATAAAAACATTGACACAAATTCTGTTAGAATTCATTTAGAAGAAATAATTCAAAAGGTGTTGAATAATAGTGAATGTAATACGAGTGTAAATAGTGCTAAAATATGTATTAATAATTTATTAGAAAGTTGTAATAAAGATCAAGTATTATATGGATTTGATTGTAATAAAATTATAGTAAAAGAAGAACCTAAAAAAAATAATATAGTATTTATAATTGGTGGAATTGTTTTATTATTAATTATAATGGGATTGATTTTCAAAAAGAAAAAGTAAATACTTAAAATAAAAAGTAAATTTAATATTATTTTATATTAAATTTTTATCTGACTAATAACTATAATGACTGAACTTATATATTCAATTCCAAACGGAAAATATTATATATCTTCATCGGATATTCAATTTCATTTAGGTTGGGTTCCTATTAATGGAGTTAGAACTATTATAGGAATTTCTCAAAAAAATTATAGAAACGATTCAATTATATTTACAGTTCAAACTAATAAACAAAATCAATATGGATATATTAAAGTTGAAAGTAGAACTTTTTCAACTATAGGATATTTAACTTTTAATGAACGAATTAATAATCCGGATAAACTAATTATATCTCCAAATTTAGATGATGTTAATAATCAAACTTTTTTATTTTCAACTGATGGTAGAATTATATTACCATTAAAAAATCCTATTATTTCTCTCATTAATAATAAATCAACAATAATTATAGATTCTGATTTTAAAAAATTTAAATGGCGCTTTTCAACATTCAGTCCATCACAAGATGGACTTAAAAATATGTGGAATATTGATCCATATCATTATTCTGTAGATCCAGAAGATGCTGAAGAATTCTTTTATCAAGATAATAAAGGAAATTGTTCATCTTCATTATCTAGACATAATTGTAGTTCTAATGAAACAGAATTAAGATTTCAACCGGGAAGTTTATCAAGAAATACTGAAACTTATTGTTTAAGGACAAAATTTGATGAAAATTTGAAAAATTCTTGTTGTAATGGTGATTCAAATATTTTAAAACTTGAAGTAAAAGATGGTATTACTTCTTTAACAAATAAATTTGACGAAAATAAATGTAAATTAGTTCATGGAGGTCCTATTATTGGTGATAAATGTGCTGATGTTTTTTCTAATGATCTTATAAATGAAAAAGTTAAAACAAATAATGAAAGGGTCGGAGTGTGGTTTCCTTGGAGTAAAGATTGTGCTAAAACAGATATAACTAAAAATTTTTGTTTACAAGTTGATACTTTAACTAATACTCCAATGTTAACTAGTAATACAAACTGTATAAATTGGTGTAGAGATAATCCAAATGAATGTAATGATGTTAAAAAATCATATTGTGAAGATAATCCACAAGATTCTAATTGTGTTGATTGGTGTGATAAAAAGGATATTAAATCTGATATTTGTATACAAACTTTAAGAAATTTTTGTA
>Ga0302300_1000159_pt1 | contig 57289 bp, 44 predicted proteins | sample III_Palsa_E1_1_FD_198756 | JGI IMG/M metagenome (GOLD analysis project Ga0302300, IMG submission 198756) | Peat permafrost microbial communities from Stordalen Mire near Abisko, Sweden - III_Palsa_E1_1 | ecosystem: Environmental > Terrestrial > Soil > Palsa > Peat permafrost | place: Sweden...
TTAATACAAAAAGATGTTAATACAAAAAGATGTTAATACAAAAAGATGTTAATACAAAAAGATGTTAATACAAAAAGATGTTAATACAAAAAGATGTTAATACAAAAATAATTATATGATTATTGTAGTTTGATTATCTACGCATATTTTATGTAATTGCACTTATATGTATCAGTATACATATTAAATCTCATTTGTAATTATTTTATTCATCGTAATCGGTATTTTGTTGTACCTAATTATGTAGATATAACAAAAATAATTACATAAAATCTGTTTAGTTAACGATCCACAAACATCATGTGATTACTCATGAGTACATTACCTATATTAAATACTAAATTGTTTAGTATTTGTTACTACGTTTTAATATAATTATTATACTATATATCATTGTAACTTTAGGGTCTCATGACTACATTAAAGATATTAACTCGTCATAGTATCTTGAGGTTAGTAATATGTACTATTACAATTTCACTCAATTCTAAGTTTAGAAATAATTTAGTCTTATCCGGGATAAGATTGTATGAATGACTATCCATGTTTTTAAGTTAAAAACATGTTACTGTTTGGATGATAAATCCTCATGGTATTGATCTATGACCGTTTTAATTGTATCGGCCAAATTCTTCTTATATTGTGTAGCTAAGTGTCCACAATTACTACCATATTGATCAAAGAAATAGACTTTATCACCCAAATAAACAGAGTAACTCCTACTAATAGTACCTCTAGTAAAGTCACGTTGACAATCAATACCAATTTCGTTATCCAATTGTTTAACATCGATCATATCATCTATATCGTAAATATCATCCATGTTGACAATATTAGGCTTTCTATGTTCAGGTGTCATGATAGATTCCAGATTTGAACCAAAACGCGCTGAACATTGATATACTTCTCCATCAGAAGTTACTACCAGTTGATTAGTATCAGGTAAAGAAAAACCTCCAACAAGAGTTGACTTTTGTACTACTATCCACTTCATTTTAAGATTATTACTTTCCGTTGATATCAATTTTCACCATGTGATACAGATCATTAATTTGTAATATGTGTTCAAATAAATAGACAGTACTAGAGTGATTATGAAAAATAATAAGTGTGTAATAATACTATTAATATAACTAATATCCAGTATTTATAAGCAGTAACATTAATAATAACGATAACAATAAACTTTAGTTATAATATAGTCCACAACAATACAAATTTGTAATATCCTTTAGAAAGATATTAACATGATAATTGGTACCACAGTACCAAAATACTCAATATATTTACAACCTGGAGTTGAATATGTATTGTCTATACATTCAACATAATTTGGGTACTTCTGTATACTATGCAATACATAATACAATATTTATTATGTTTGGTATTCTATTCATAACGTAATTTTGACTACAGGCATTACTATATTATTGGCAACTTTAACACACTTCTGAAGCGTGTTAAAATTATAATTTGTTTTAAACATGTACTGTTATTAGGTTTTATAATACAAGGGTAGATGTATGATTTCTATTATAAGTTTTGTTATGTAATATTCTATGTTTACTTTAATTACTTCAACTATTAAAGCAATATGAATTTTATAATCTGGAACTGTAAAGCACTAATCGTAAATTATAACCCATGTATATTCACTGGGATAGCAATGACATCAGTTTGCAAGCCATCAGTGGTAATAATTTGCTAAAGATTATAATTATACCTGTAATAAGGAAATACTATGGTGAGTACTTTGGTTTTGGTATATTATCGCTACAGTGTGAATTCACTGGTGATGTAATAAAACAAGGAAATAAGGTAATACCAGATGGTGAAGTAATTGTTACCTGTTCTGGGTCTAAAAAATTTAACTCCGATACCATGAATAATTTTGTTATCGAGATTACGTGTAATTTCTCACAAGGTGAGCTTAACGGTGATTACTTTTTAAAGTACTCTGATGATCAAGGTAGCCAAACCGATTTTATTAATTACACATACATGGATGATGGAAGCATTAGAGATAAGTATTTGTTTGTTAATTGTGATGGTACCAAGGATAACATCGAATATATTAATAATAATGTTAATAACAATAATAACAATGAACAGGGTAACAATGAAGAGGGTAACAACAGTGAAGATAATTACTATAATTGTAAGTTGTTTACCTATGATAGAGGTAAACTAGTTGAACAGATTTATTTTGGTTGTAGTTTGGAAATACCTAACCCAGATCATGTTGAAGATGCTAAGTACATATTATACAACTACTATACACTTGCAGATTATAAATTGTACTCAGTTGTAAATATAGATTACAACATTGGAACGATGAAAAATGTTTCTTATATATACCCACAAGATAACGCTGTCACAGTATGGGATCCAAATGTTGAACAGGGTACATTTCAATACTACAAAACATATAGTGAGGCTGGAAAATTAACAACAATACACTATCAAGATACTATTGATGACATGTTTGCATTTGTCAAAACTTACCATGAAATATCACAAGATTATAATGTTATTGGTGGGTATACATCTAACAATGTTGGTTCCTATCTTGGTCACTATCAAATTCATGGAGTACCTGAATTACCAAATACTAACGTTATACCATTCAGAGGTGAAAAACATAGGTCTATACTGCTCAACGATAAACCTACGAAAATAGAGGAATCCATATCGTTTTTTGGTCAAAAAACTATAAAGATAGACTATTACGAAAATGGTAATCTGAAACAAATACAAGGTTGGCCCGGACCATCATTTACTTATAATTTTGATGAACATGGTCGGGTCGTGCCTGAAGACACTTCATAACAATATTAATACACTAAAACACACTGTGTTATAAATATGTTTAGTTTGAAGTATATACAATTACAACATAATGTTGTAATATTGGTTATATTATATTTTAATAGTAATGTTACAACATTATGTTGTAAATTTATTATAATTACATATGATAGGTTACATGTATTTTATGTAGTTAACACAGTTCATAAACATTATCTAATTACACCAATATAATTTGTGTAATGTATATGTGTGTTATTCAATGTAAAATAGTCTTTTGTCTGATAGGTGAAAGGGTACTTACAATTTAGTACTAATAAAAGGATACATAATATTGGTGTATAGTTAATTACACATATTTTATGTACATTATCTAGAAGATATAGTTAATTGTAAGTAATAATTCCATGTTAAGTTTACATTAACATAAGTTACGATAAACAACCAATTGTTCAATTCGAGTGACAAAGGTAATTCTATTAATATTAACTAAATTAATATTAATCAAATGAGATATAAATAATATAAGATATTTTTGTTTAACTAAGTAATTTTAAAGTATCTCCATTTAACCTAGGTACTTTTGTTATACTTTGTTTATCTGATGTATCTTTGTTTAACACAGTATAACTAAATAATTTTAAAGTATTTTTGTTTAACTAAATAATTTTAAAATATCTCTAAGACATTTTATTTAACATTGTATGACCAAACAATCTTAAAATATCTGTGTTTAAAGGTATCTGTGTTTAACCTTATTTGAAACACAGTATTCTGTTACTAGTGATATATTTATATTACGTAAAAAATATTTGTATAAAGTTAGTTATCTTGATCAAACAACGATATATTTTGTTTAATTTTTATATTTTTATTCTCTCTCTAGTATACCAAGTTGTTCTATATCTATCTCTATCTCTTCATATCCACAAATCAAACAATTTTGTTTGGTTTCGACCAAAAATATATGTCGAAACATATTTATCCGTGTATACAAAGATAAGATTTATATCTGCAATTACACATATACATACTTTAATTTAATATAGAATAGTTATATACTCATTGAAACTAAAGGATCCTTATATTTTTATCTTTACAGGTAAAACAAAAATATTTGGTTTCGACCAAAAATATATTGAATTGTCATTACCTGTAAAAATACAGATAAGATTTTTACAGGTAATGACATATTTTACATCTTAATTTAATATAAAGTGGTTTTTTTATACTAGTATATCTACAAGCGCGACTATAGGCTTTTAAGTTTGCAAGTGAGAAACAATTAAACATTTTTGGTAGAAATCAAGACAAAAGATATTGTAATAAATATGGTATTGGATTATTATATGATTGGCTAGACGATCCCCCATCCCTCTACCTCTCCTCTACTCACCCACTGCCTCTCCTTTAGTCAATATAAGAATATATTTGTTCTTAACTTTGTCTCATCATTATAACATTTATAATTATACCACTTATCATATAGTTATAATAGAGACTTTGAACTACATAGTAATTTATCTTTGTGTCAAAATAATGTAAAAAATTAGTATCCTAATAGAATTAAAATAAAATATTGGTACTCCTTAACACACACATTACTTTGAATTATAGTTACATTATGTTTTAATCTCACTCACTATATATATATATATGTTATATTTACAAATTAAGTTTGTAACTATTTAATATTAATATTACTAATAGTGGTAAATATTTTATTTATCATTCACAAATTAAATTTACGAAGTATACAAAATAATGTTTGGTATTGTGTATACTACTATGTGTATGTGTGTGTGTGGCTGTGGCTGTGGGTTTGTTTATACCATTAAATGTGCACGTATTCTATTATATTAATTAATAAATCTATAATTAATAGAGATACAGTGATAAAGGATCAAATAAATTTATTATCGGAGTTTTGACACATCGATCCTGAATCTAAGGTTGAACTTAATGATGACCATATGGTTAAAACAAAAATTAATACTAACGGTTCTCATCCCATATATGGAATATATGTGGTATTACTTTCTCACCAAGTAAATATTTTAATTTACAGATTAATAAAACACATAATAATATTTAACTATATGGTAAGTTTGATTCAACAACTAATACATTTTACTACCATGACGTAGCTACGAATGATGACAGCACTTCTACTCTCATCAACAGAATGGTATCCCAAAAATGGTATCCCAAAATTAAGTATGAATATATAGTGATTACTATGTCTTCACCTTGTATCATTCTTGCACCATATTTACTGTATAATGACTATTTAATATAGCATAGATATAGTTAATTATTATTTACTATTTAAAATAATAATATTAAACATTATGGGTTTGAGTGTGATGTAGATTTGTTTTCTGTTGTTATTAATAACCTGTTATATAACTTTGTAACAAATTGCCAGGGGTGTGTGTGTGTGTTCTATTATAAAACATATATTTTAATATTCTTTGGTTACAATGACATGTTTACAATATGTAATTTGTTTTATTTAAAGTAGTAAATATGTAGTTTATAATTATGATAATAACATCTGTATCATAAAGATATATTTATTTAAGTAATATACATATACATAATAATTTATAATTATAAAAGATATTTGTTTAAAACAATTAGCAATTAATATACATACAACACAATGTTGTATCTTATGGATTTTCTGAAACCAGGAATATTAATTTTTTTTATTTCTAGACATTGATATAATGTTAAATTAACGTATATTTATACACTCGGAGTATCTCTTATGTGATTACATGACGTTTGTGGATAAATTAATTACACATATTTTAGCCTTTTGTGAGACTTAGTCTTTTCACTATGTTTACCACAAATAGCCTGTTTCTCTTATGTGATTATACAAAACATGTGTGTGTAATCGTAAAAGTATTTTATATAACTTTACAAGATTATAAATGTAGATGTATAATATATATATATATATATTACCATATGCTTCAAATAGAAAACAATTACAATTGTTATATTGTTATATTGTTATATTGTTATATTGTTATATTGTTATATTGTTATATTGTTATATTGTTATATTGTTATATTGTTATATTGTTATATTGTTATAATGTAAAATTATTAATATTACAACACGGTGTTGTAATTGTATTAGTGAGATGTGATCTATATGTGTCTGTAATAAAGTCACTTGTTGTGATAATATTATCATAAAGGGCCATCAGTTACAATCTGACCCTGTTCATTAAAGTTATAATTAATATTTTGATCAGGATAACAATTTATGTACCTTAAATTACCATTTTTATAGTAACTAATTATAACATCCCTATTATCAGTGGTTAATATTCTTGAGTATTCACCTCTAATAGGCACGAGGTTAATATTTGGTAATTCAGGTATTCCGTGAATTTGATAATAACCAAGATAAGATCCAATGTGAGAATCAATGTGAGAGTCAATGTGAGAATCAATATTACTCATGTCATGATAGTTCTTTGATATCTCAGAATGACTTTTAACTGTCTTAATTATATAATCTATATTGTTTTGATAGTATATATCCGTTAATTTTCCATCCATATTAAACTGTTTGTAGTATTGGAAAGAACCAGTCAGCTCAACACTTGGATCCCACATTATGGTGGTAACCTTATTACCTTCTCCTGTCCGAGCATGGAACACCTTTGTTGACTTGCCAAGGTGGTAATCTATTTCGATATTGGTAATTAATTTAAATAATCGTAATTTTTCGTAATTATATAATATATATTTAATGTTATCTGTATTTACAGGGAATGAATCCAAATCACATGTGAAATATCGGATTCCAACAAGTTTGTTATGTTCATACGTGAATATTCTAACCTCATATCCATATCTAATACCTCCATGATAGAGGGAAAGAAGACTATCTTTAATTTGCCCATTTTCCATGTATGTGTAAAATATACGTTCAGGTTGGTTGCTTTCTTTGTGTTTAAGTTGTTCATCGTTATAATCACTATGATCAAGAATGTATTTAACAACATAATCACCATTTAACCCACCATTTAAAAAATTACATGTTATGTTAATAATGAACTCCTGATACTCATCAAAAACATCTTTTTGGGATCCACAACAAGTAATAACTACTTTACCATCTAGTACCAACTTGTTTCTTTGATTTCCTTGATTTCTTTGATTTACTACCATACCGTTGAATGTACACTGTAACCATGTACTTAACAGATTAATCTCAAAGATATATTCAAGATGTCTTTGTATCAAAGGTGTAATTATGTTGTTTAACAACATGTTACCACTAATAGCTTGTAAATTGATATCATCACTATTCCATTGAATATACATAAGTATACTTTATGGATAAAGAGCTTTATCATCCTAGATTATAAAATTCATATTCTGTTAATAACAGCAATAGGTGAATGTAATATACCGTATAATATTATTTGTAATAAATACAATATACTCCATATTATAAAATTTAACAACTATATATTATTAACATAATATGTATGTAATCAAAATAACATCCTTTAAGGGAGTGAGAGAGGGAGGAAGGGTAAGAGAGGAAAAAATAGAGAAAGAAGATGGAGAGGGACATCCTGGATACTTGTATTTTATTTTATTAGTTAATGTATCATGGTTCAAATTAAATTATGTTTAGTAAACAACAAATAACCTATTAATGTAAATATTATTCAATGATATGTATACATCCCCCTCTCCCTTTATCCAAAAAAAAGTTTAATTAAATTAAATTATCTAGAAACTATAATTATGACAATATGTGAATTATTGCTAACTCATGATCATACATATAGACTTACATATAGACTGTACATGATACATACATAAATATAAATGTTTGTGATCAAAAAAGCCACAAGATGTCTATAACTAACGTATTGTAAATGTATAGACGTGAAACAGTCATATAACACTATATTTTAAATATATACCATAATGTTGTTAGTTTAACATTAACACAGATAATCTTTTGACTCACTACATAAGATACCACAGCTTATTTGTGGATGATTCACACATAATTGTAACTGCTATAACCCCGGCCACATGAACAGTTTTGGTTAACGCAATGTAAACATATAACTTTGAAATAATCACACAAGGCTGTGTACATCGTGTACAAATGTATATTTGTATATTGTAATTATAATGTTGAAAATTAAGATTATCCCAGTTAATCTTTTGACTTATTACATACATAACATAGTTTATTTGTGTGAACTGTTCATACAAACGTATAAACGAACTGTGACCAAAGTTATATCTTGATTTTGGCTAACGCACAGACAATTATGACTCACATGTGATTTTGTTTGTGACATATTGTAAAGTAGATGTGTGACTAAAATTTGTATACTTAAATAATAAATTCATACACATGAACTAAATTTAATATTGTCAAAATAAGAGATTGGTTGAATTAACATTAATCATTTGACATTATATTGCATAATTAACTATCACTCATCACCCATCCAATTAAACAAAGATATATTAATTAACCAAACATCATACAACATAATGTTGTATGTAATCAGCTCTCAGGTAGTTGTCTATTATAAGTACCGAAAGATAGAAATTAGAAATTTGGCTACTATCTTTCGGTACTTATATTTTTTAATAGTAAAGGCATGAATATACAAAATATGTGTGACCAATTAACTATAAAGATCATGTACTTTTATTAATATATATATATATATATATACACTTATTTAAACTAATGGTCATAATGGTAAAAGTACATGGTCTTTGTAGTTAATTGGTTACACAGATTTTAGTCTTTTGTGAGACTTAGTCTTTTCACTACGTTTACCACAAATAGCCTGCTTTTTTGCTTCTCTTGCCGCTTATGTAATTGTATAAGTACGAATAAATAATTATATTATTAACTATTAACTATTTACATAATTGTTTATATTAGTATAGTTACATAAAATCTGTGTAGTTAATCTATCCACAATGATCATGTAATTATTCTAGTATGGGTATAAGATATATGTGTATTTGAAAGATAAACCTGTTCTGAATATAATTATGTTGGTATGGAAATATATGTATATTCACATAATATTGGTGGTTGATTGTAATCACTGATATTTATGTAGTTGGTACAGATTATTCTTTTCAGATACACATTTTTTATGCTTTGGTCAAGATTACCTTCAATTTGCATACAAATAGTAACTTATCTGCTACATGATGTAACGGAATACTTTAAAAAGATTAAATATTAAATATTACCCATAATATACATATATCACAACATATACTGTAGATTATACTTAATATATGTCACAACATATACTGTAGATTATACTTAATATTTAATCTTTTTAAATTATTATATTACACTATGTAGCAGATATCACTCAGATATATGCATACATTAAATATATGCAAAACCTATTTTTTATATGGTTTTTATTCTTGTATAACGTTACCTTTCACATCATAACCTTATTATATATTAAATATATAATATACTTTAAACAGGTAAATATTTTTAAAATTAGGTATACATGACATTTAAAAAACATATAAAAAGTAGTTTTGCATATATTTAATGTATGCATACATCTGAGTGCGGTCTACTACATGATGGTAACAGAGTAGTTTATTTTATTGTAAAATAAAGCATGTTACAACATATCCAAATATTAGATGTATATATGCTTTTGTCAAAAATTACTCGTGAATTAACTTACTGTTTATATATCTGTAATTATTTATTTAGCGTATCTTATGTTCAAGTTATTAAATCCAAATGGAGAAAGATAAAAGAGGGAAAAAGAGTACAAATATACACATCAATCTTCAACCTATATTAATATAATTTTACAGTATCTGTGTAATTAATTATCCACAAATATTATGTATAATTATATTGTTTAAACAACTAAAGATTCAGACACACAATAATGTATAAAATTAATGTAACATGTATGATGTATTAAACTAGGTAATTATCATCATTACAAGATATATATGTATCTCGTGATAATATATCATTAAAGTATGGCACGGTTAATATTACAATAATATATTGTAATAGTATTATACTCACCAAAAATATTTATATGACTGTCCTTATATTTATATTTATATAAATGTGTAAAGTGTTAAAATAGCAAATACCTTATAATTGATACTCTTTACGATGTATGATTTATTATCTATTAATATTATAATTAATATTAACAAACAACAAACAATTGTATTATTACAATGTTATATTATTATGTTTATAACTTATAGTTATAAAAGTTATTCATTTGAGAAATTAATAGTTAATGTATACAATATAATACAATGTTGTATTTCATTAGTTTATTAGTTTGGAATGTGTTATATTATTTTAATCTCCGAACAACATAGATTTGAGTTGTTTTTGTCTTTGTGTTTCTTCATTACTTGGTGTTTTAGGGATTGTAATTTACGCATCGCGTGTTGGCGGGCGGTCACTGGATCATTCCAAAATGACTTTGCTAATATGTTTATATTACTTTGATCTTTCCATCCTGGTTTTGAAATATCATCATGAAGACCAAAACGAGAGTCCGCAATTAACAATAAAAACGATATGTAATTATCGCTTACAAATGCCGATGCTAAACATGAGTGTGGATCGTAAATTTTTAAATCTGATCTGCTAAGAAGAAAAGATAAAATATCTGAGTGATCAATTGCATAATAAATAGCCTGCTTATCCTTTCCATCATCCAAATTAATATCTAATTTGTCATAATCAAAACACATTTCAACTAGTTGTTTCATACCCGTAATATAGACTTCGTGCAACCAAGATCTATTAGGATTAAGCAATACTTCAGATTTAAAGTAAAAACCATTAATATCAATGTGTGGTTGCTGTAACATATATTTTATAATATCATAGTTTTTATCTTCAACTACAATTTGAACAAAGCGTAATACACGTTCCATGTCGTGATGATCATTGAGTTTAATTTTGGGACTTGATAGTAGTAATTTGACTATCTGGTATTGTTTATTGTTGTAGTATTTAACAAGTATTGGTTGTGACATATAATATGGATTTGGATTACTGACAGGTAATAATAATTTTGTTATGTCGTATAAGTTCAGATCACATGCCAAAAATAATGGTGAACCACATGACAACTTATCATTGAAGTCATAACTGGTTCTACTGTCCATCATTAACAGATGAATTATATCCATATTATTATTAACTATTGCGATACATAAAGCAGATAAACGTTGTGACCCCGATACAGGAATAGCTGGTGGTAACTTGTTGACATCCAGATTTGGGAACGACAACAGAAATCTTACTACTTGAGTCTGATCCTGTTCACATGCTAATAACAAAGGAACATAAATGCCTTGGGCGTCTATACCATTAATATTATATTCTGTAATGTATTCCTGTAGTAGTGGTAAGTTACCATCTTCACAAGCTTGAACCAACTCATAATCCGAAACAATTAGCGGATTAATGTATTTTTGTTTGAGTGATGATAACATTTTTATTGTGCTAGAAACATTAATATTTGTAATTCATATTATCACCTACTCTCCTCTCTCTTTCTCTCTTTCTCTCTTTCTCTCTTTCTCTCTTTCTCTCTTTCTCTCTTTCTCTCTTTCTCTCTTTCTCTCTTTCTTCTTCGATTACTTATTATAAATAATGTACTGTTGATAACTTCGAAGTTATCAACTCATCACCGATCGATATCTTTTATCTTGCAATCGACAATAGTATAGCTTACAAACTAACTTCTTTGTTACTCTGTTACCACACACATGTGTAATATTATATTGTAACTTTGTTGTTAGTATATATTTACATAAAAACAGAACATTAAAGTGTTGTGAAACACAAATGTGTACCAATTTTATGTTTATATTAGTATAAAAAGATCCAGTGGTATCCTATGTAGATTAGTGATCCACAAACATCATGTGAAGTTATATTACATTGTTTTGTTCAGTGAAGCTTACACATATAGTACTCATATAAGTAATTATGAGATCTATTATTTTCTCCATTTTGGACAATGAATATTGTTACAGCTAATGATTTATGTGCATGCTGGTTTCTATATATTAATGGTTACAAAAATGACTTATGAGTTAAATATGTTTGGAATGGGGGGGGATCATTAAATAAATATATTAACAACGAACGGACTTGAAGAAAAATATATTAACAATGAACAAATTATTTAATGCGGTGGAGTATGACAAGGTTGACAATATTAAACATATCTTGGAACACTCTACTTTTGATGTGAATAGTTGTGTATATGAAGGTGGTACCATATTACATTTTGCATGTAATGCAGGATCAATAAAAGTAATTAAGTTGTTAATGACACACGATAAAGTGGATGTTAATAAACCTGATGTTTGTGGTGGGACAGCACTAAACAGTACTCACATAAGTATTGACGTAGCTAAATTACTATTAAAGTTCAGAGACATTAACGTCAACAAGAAAGATAAAAATGGTGATACACCATTACATACTGCTTGTGTTAGTCGCAATAAACAAATGGTCAAACTGTTACTTACACATCCAAACATTAATATTAATGAAGTTAATAATAAAGGTATGACACCTTTAGCCTATTCATGTTATTATAACAATGATGATATTATTAGAGTGTTGCTCAATAATCCAGCTATCGACATTAACAAGTCGAATATAATAGCACCTTTACATTTAGCTGTTGAAAAGAAAAACATCAATGTTATTAAACTGTTACTTTGTCAACCAGGTATTAACATTAATCAGGTGGATGAATATGGTAGAACACCATTGGACTACATATGTGCTCTGAGTGAGGGCAATACCTGGTTGTCATCTCGTCGTACTATCAAGATTAATGTGTGTAGTAAAGAAGAAATTATAATTAAATTACTTATGGCATATGGAGCTACAATTACAAATCAAAAAATAAAAATATGTAACAATTCCGAATTAGATAAATATTTAACTGATCCAAATGTTATCAATGATTGGAAAGCTACATTTGACTTCATTTCTCATCTATTTACGTTAGTGGTGTTATTATGTGATGAATATTTCACGTTCAATACACAATCTTGTGGCCGTAGTGTAGATATGATTAGATTCTTTACCATATGTAAACAGTTGCCAATGGAACTGCAAATGTTAATATGTCATCGTTTATATGGCTCACATAAAAATTATGTAAAGTCTGACTCAGTCACATTACACTGTAAACTTATACTCAAAGAGTAAAAATTCCTTTCCTGTTTATATTTCCATAATCACATATATAAACAGGAAAGGAATGAGAACGAACATAAGAACAATAAGAAAGAGAAGAAGATTAAAAGAATAATGGGAGTTATTAACATGTAAGAAATTTTACATCCGTGAGATGTAAAAATACAAGTATTAATCTGGATACACATAATTATACCCCATACAATATATATATATATATTGGATAATATAATTAACCTATCCACAAATAACATGTGAAGTTGTATTGTTTTATTCAGTGAAGTTTACACATATAGTACACTCATATGAAGTAAGTACGAAACTTATTGTCTCTTTTTTGTTCAGATATTAAGTGTTAGTATATGTAATTATCTGTGTTTATATATATATATATATATATATATATATATTCTGGTATGATATGCAAACTTAAACCTAATTTAAGTTTAGATTATGTTAATGTGATCCTTCGTCGAATAGTTGTTGTCTCAATACCTATTAACATCTGGACATTTGTAAAGTTATTACTATATTTGGAATTAACTAGTATTGGTTTAATGTTTATGTATAATTTCTCATATGAAGTAGTATAATTTATACTATTTGTAATATGCACGTAGTATGGTTAAATGTCAATTAAACCTAACTCTGTCAAATAACATAATGAATATTATAAAGTCTATCATTTAACACATATTGTGTTAAATAAAAGTATTTTTACATTAATTGAACTACAATATGATAATTAGTAAAAACAGCACACACATACATATACAACATCATGTTGTATTTCATTACCTTGAAACATGTTATAATATTTTAATGTTTAAATAATACAGTCATTAACTTATTATTATTATTGTTATTCTACATGACAGAGAGGGAATTTTTAGTTTAGACAATCAACATAATGTTTAAACTTAATTCTCTGTTCCTCAGTCAAATACTGTTCATATAAAGTGATCATAAGATCAAAGTGACGTCCATCCCAACTTTTAATTAACCCTACGTTTTGTTTATATTGAGTGATAAGTTCATGTTCATCATCAACAATTACAGCTTCAGCTTCAGCTTCAGCCCTTTTAGTAGTAGTTGAACACCAACTTTATAATCATGTTTACAAGCTAAAACTCAAAGCTGAACTACCATTGGTAAATGTTATATAGTTAACATTAACTTTCGTGTCAGACAGCAACAACTCAAGTTTATCTGTTTGTTGGTTTAATAATACTTCAATTGGGGGGGAGGGTGGGGAGGTGTATCACCACAACACTCGTTATCACAATCACCATCATCATCATAATTGGATGCATCATAACTATAATCTGTTAAGTCAACATTAATTTTGTTGTTGTCAAGTAAGGTTTTTAAAATATAGTTACTCACTCCCCCCCCCCTGAATAACAGGCAGCCATAACAGGAATAATATTACTGCAAGTCTTGTTAACATCAATATTCACGTCATTCGACATAAGAAATTCTACTATATGTTTATGGTTGTTTGAGATTGCATATATCAAGGGTGTGTAAAATGTACTTTTGTCATCTGCCATATTAACATCAATTTTCTTGAATGTGTTCAGCCAGTACAGATTTAATTTCATTTAGACTACACACCCCTCCTTCCTTCCTTCCTTACAACACATTAACAATTGCCTCTGCCCATATGTAAGGTTACTGGATTCATCAACTACATTTTTATCTTTAGTAGCCATATATCTTTAATAGTTATAGTGGAACTAGTAGGTACACTATTAATTACATTGCCAGCTATATCATCAACTGGCTTATATGTAAATATGAATGGTTGAGAAAGTCTCATTCGTAGGGTAACACTCTGCATCAAATACAAAATGTTTAGTTACATCTTAACATTCAGGTATATATATATATATATAGAATCTAATTATCTCTTTCGTATAAACATATGTTATAAATTTATAAGTAATCTTTGCAGTTATTAAATTTATAATATGTGTCCTTCTCTCTCTCTTATTAACGGAAGATATAAAACTTAAAGAAATGAATAAAAATATTGTCTACCATATGTTTTTATCCATAATGCACTGATATTAAATAGTGTAATAACAAGTGCAGTACATATGTATAACCATAGTTAAAATAAGAGATCCATAAACAGACATTTACAAATTGTATTTGTAAATCTATCTTATGATGATAATGACACCACTATTGCAAATATTGGTTAGTCGTTTAGTTATATCGTATTTAATTTCTATTCTATCAATGGATGAATTGTAAAGTTCAAACACTCAACATACATGTATCATGAGTAGTTAAAATAAACTATATAACTTTTTAATATACATGATAGTCATGTATAAATTAAATAGAGAGATAGAGAAGATAAAAAAAACAATAGTATGTGTATCTATTTTTTTACATTACGGTATGTGTTTACTTTTTATATTATGGTATATGTTGCTGGGTTAGAAGTGATAAATATAAATGAAAATAAAGAACATGATTTCCATGTTAAATGGATCAGATGACTTTTGACAGTTACATTGAACGATTGTCTGACGACATGGTATCTAAACTTACACCACGATTAGTGGCTGAGGCAAAAGCAATTGTTGGCAGTATGTCATATGACAAGTTCCTTGAACAGGAAAGTGGTTATGACAAAAATATGGTAGAGTTAATTCTTCTGTATTACTTTACCATTAATGGGGTAAAAGAGGCTATTATGAAGTTGATGATGTTCAAACCAAAGCAAGATAAGCTCATTGTTTACCAACATTTATCTGATGATTACGATCCACAAAAAACCACCCCAGCATCAGTTCCATACTTTTATGGTCTTTGGTTAATGAACAGTGAGGTCCCATTGACAGCTGAACAAAGGGTAACTTGTAAAACCCAATTTAAGGCATATAAATATTTAAGTAGAGCAAAGAGATTGGGATATGAAGATACCGATAAACAACTTGAGGAATTTTACACATTTGTTGGTAGATTCGACAAACATGTAAAATTTGACAATTCGGAATATTTTGATGTATGTTGTAATATAATGTCTATGATGATAACAACACCAGATGATCTGGAAAGTCTTAAAATTATCATCAATGCTGATGACCATGTTATTGATTGGTTTGAACGATACACACTGGCTGATATACCAAAAACAATTACTCATGATGACTTCGCTGACCATGATGTCATGTATAGTTTTTATGATAATGTATATGAACAATTGCGATCTCGTTATCATCGTAACTTACCTAATGGTATCAAAAAAGAGCTTATTTATGCCATAGCTTATGTGATAAGCACTCGTACTCACTACGACAGTCACTTGTTAGAAAGTATGGCATATGTTCCACACCCTCATTTGCAATTTAGATTATCTAAAATACTAATTGATAAGGAACCTGTTTTCTTTCGTTATGGTCTATTCATACTAATGTATCTTGTTGACACACATCAACAACCAGATGCTTGTGAGTTATTGGCCAGAATTTATACTAATGGTTACTACCGTAATCCTGGTGATGAGTACAAGATGATTAAGAAAGATCAGTCACTATCTCATACATTATACAGGTCAGCATATGACCAGGGGAAGTTCGTTACAGATAGTAGTGTTAATCACACTTTTAGTTCATATTGGAATTTGGATCCTAGGATCAGTGAACCGTTGCAGTACATCAAAGAGTTATTTTACGATAAAAGTGACATCTTTTGTTATCGTGTTAAAAAGGTACTGTCTGACATTGATGCGAGCAACGTGTTGCTTGATTGGTTATATTACAATCCTAAATATGTCAATACAACATTTGAATTGGCTATGCTATATTTAAATAATGTTGATGATAGTATACCACATGATGTTGCTCGTGTATCAGGGATTTACTACTTGAAAGCTGCCGCTGACAATGGTAATAGTCAGGCTAAGTATCTACTTCCTGTTATCAAACATACTTCGTATAACGATTATTTTGATGGTAATGATGATCATGGCAACCATGATCTGGTTGCCAAACCTCAACCATTGTCTGTGACCGAGTATGACATCATGTATGAAAAGTTTTATACCAATTACGAGTAACAATCCTCCCTTCCCATTCCACCCTCACCCTTCTTCTCTCCCTCACCTACATATATTATATTCATAGTAACAATAATAAACTATAAGGTAAAAAATCTTTATAACTTACAGTTATAAACAAAATATTATTATAATAATCTACTAAACAGTAAATCTTTATAAATTTAAGTTATAAACAACATAATACCAACCATCATGACCATTTACTTTACAACATAAAGTTTTATAACTCTAGGTTATAAAAATATAATATGAAATATGTTATATACATATATATAATATACAACTATAAATAAAATTATTAGTACACATTCACAATAGTAACAACTTATTCATACCAGTAATAATATATTTGTGGTTAGTTGTTTACACCGATATTATGTAATAATACTGGTATTTGTACTAATATTTATGTGATTATTAATATATTATTTACTATATTATACTATTTGTCGTTAACTTGTATAATAGTTAATTGTTAATTGTTAAGATTACAATATAATATTGTAATTGTGTGTTTGTATGTTTTATTGTGTTAAAATATTTTATACCAATATAGTATATATTTATATATATATATATATATATAATAATATTATGTGTGGTAATTTATCTATTATGTTATTAACTGTCCTTGTTCATTGAATTCATAAATTCTTGATGGTTCGGTTCCTATAAATACAACATGCAGGTTGCCATTTTCATGGTAACTAATATTTATATTCTTATCAATGAGTTGTAGATCCCTACTCTTTTCCCCTCTAATAGGCACCAGGTTAACATTTGGCAACTCAGGTATTCCATTGATTTGATAGTGACCGAGGTAAGAACCAATATGAACTCCAATATTACTAGTTATATAATTTGTATTATTCATACTGCTCATAATATTATATTTTTCAGACATCTGATGACTAGATTTTACAACATTAGATTTATGGTCTATACCATTTTGGTACCACATGAGTGTTAATTTTCCATCTGCATTGTATTTTTTGTAGTATTGAAATATACCTTGTTTAATATTTGGATCCCACATAACAGTATATTTATCCAACGGCCATATATACTCAACATATTTTGATATACCAAGATTATAATCAACTATGGTAGTGGAATACAATTTGTAATTCAACAGTTTATTGTAATTATGTAATATATACTTTGCATTATCAACATGATTCAGATCAAAAGTATCTAAGCTACAACCGAAATCAATTTGTTCAACCATATTACCATCTTCGTATGTTATTATTTCACCATAATAATAAATACCATTGTTTTCATCATCATCATAGAGGTCATTATACTTTCCATCAATATGATGTTTATTTTCCTTAATGCCTTCATTGCTAATGGTTAAAAATTTATGTCCAATGTTTCCATCATTCATGTACGTATACATAATACGTTCTACTTTGAATGTATTATTATCATCAAAATAACTAACAAAATAATCACCATTGAGTTTACCCTGTGAGAAACCACATATTATGTGAATGTTAAAATTCACATATTCTTTATAATCAGTATTATTATAAATTCTAGTCCCAGAACAAGTAAAAGTTACTCTACCTTCTGGCACAATATTATTATCTTTCTTTGCCACAACACCATTAAATGTACACTTTAACAACTCTACATCAAAGTAGTGTTTATAATGATAGTTTACTATAGGTATAATTATACTCTTTAATAAACTATTACCACTATAAGCTTGCAAACTTTTATCACTACTATCCCACTCAATATACATTATTATTAATATGCTTTTTTACACTTCTAAACCGTAAAGATCATATTATGTTAATAACACAGTCATACAAGATATCATTCAAATAATTTTGTATTTGTATCATGAGTGAGACATCTGTCTCTTTTCGTTACATGTGTACTGATAGACTACAAAATTTAATATCCAAATGTTAAAATATATGTTTAGCAAACGTTGTTAAAATATGTGGGTAGTTCATTTTACACTACTTTAATAACATTACTATGAAAGATAACTAAATGGTAAACTTTATAACTACGAGTTATAAACAACAATACATATTATGAATTATACATATTTTTTTAGCTGTAAACAGTTTAACAATGATCATACATAGAATGTATTTCTCTATCTCTATCTCTTTATATTTGTATTACCAACATAAATACATACGCAGTTGTGAATAATATACAGGATTAATACCATAAGCTTATAGTATTAAAGTACTTAAGTTAAACTAACAGATGCATATTGACAACTTTAGGTTGTCAACCTCCTCTCTCCTTCTTTCCTGGTGATAATGTAATGAACAATGGTAATAGATTGTATATCTCGTGTTTTAATATAAGTCACCATATTTGAACTCACTGATAGGTCTTCTATCACTGTCTTTTGATCCATGCGACATGAGTAATGCAATTATTTCTTTGTTATCTGTTTCACGTGCAATGTCTATTGGTATATCACCATTGTAATCCAACTTATTAACATCAATGCTTGGTTGACACAGCAGCAGTTTTACAATGTCTGAATGTTGTCTATCAGCTGCAATATGCAGTGGAGTTACTCCATCAGAGGCACTTATATCAATGCCTATAAAGAAGACTGAGTAGTAATTTAATTGTTCCGATTCTGTCTTCTTTACAGGCATGAGACAATGCCGTTAAATTTTCATTATCTACCTCATTGATTTTGATACCAGTGTGTGCAAGTAATAACTGTACCATTTCAACGTAATGAAACTCACAAACATGATGTAATGGGGTCTTTCACCATTAAAGTTGGGTTTATTAACATCAATACTTTGCTGTCCCAAAAGCAATTTAACTATTTTCCATATTAGAAAAGTTGGTTTAGTAAATCATGTTCAATGGTGTATTACCATGTTCATCTTGTAAATTGATGTCTATTCTTGGGATTACCAAGACAAAATTTAATTGCATCATTAAATTTGTAATGATACGCAATGGATAATAAGTCATTAATTGAACTGACATTAACTTTTACATGTTGATTATAACATTTCAATATATATATCGTCTCACTATATCGTTAATCTTTTCAAGACCTCACCTCCTCTCTCTCCTCCCCCCCCCACCCATCTCTTCCTTAAAAGTTTCCACCAAATATTCTTGTGTAACATACATCCATTTTTAATTTTAATGAGTTTGTATATTCACATTGAGTATTCAGTATATGATTATTGTTACATATTTAAATTGTGACTACATACTGTAATGACAATATGCAACAATGGATACTTATCATGTCAGAAAATATACTATTACTTGAAAGTACATATTTTATTACAATAGTTGAAATTGTTGTTGATGAAATGGTTGATTGGATAGAGTTTGTAATATCGGTTTCAAATTACAATAATTTGGTTAATATCATCAAGGATGACATTGTTGTCAAGGGAGGGAGGGAGGGAGGGAAAGAAGAAAAGAAAAGAAAAGAAAAGAAAAGAAAAGAAAAGAAAAGAAAAGAAAAGAAAAGAAAAGAAAAGAAAAGAAAAGAAAAGAAAAGAAAAGAAAAGAAAAGAAAAGAAAAGAAACAATGATAGTAATAATCACTAGATAATATCTACTGACAGTAAAGAGTATATTGGTCATCATACAATACAACTAAGAATATTAGTTCCAAATTCTCTTCTGACAAGAACAGAAGTTTATTATAAGGTATTTACTTATTATTTGTTTAATATAATAAATATTAACTTAGTTAATATATACATATTCCAATGTTTGAGTACTTCTTTGTTTAGATGACCAATAATCTATTTATTAATGTTTGAAAACTAAATTATTTCACAATATGATGGATGAGGGAGGAGGGAGGAGGAGGGGGGGGAGAGGAGGGAAAGGAGGGAAAGTTATGATAATGATTACCACACTTATAGCCTAATAATCTCATTGCGTGTAATATTACCATTGGTGATATATATGTCCATATGTAACTGTATTAACATAATCAAAAAAACGAGTATTCATATTAATAATATTACATTTGTATTTGTTTGTTTAGTCTAATATATATTATATGATCTTTGGTACAAACAAATTTTACGTATCGAATATCAGATAAAGAAAATGTTAAACAAGAAGCTGTTCATACTACATGAAAATAGGTAATTATGTAATAAGTGTATTCACCACCCAATACACACAAATGTATAGTGTAATTTTATATATGAAGTACATAATCATTGTTGATAGTTAAATACATAAATATTATGTATTTGTATTTATATAATTAAAGTTATTACTACAATATTGTAGATATGTGCATATTTACAATATCGTATAAACCATTAATAAAATATAAGGTATATTTTAAATATGTAGATAAAATTACGTTTCATACAAGAATAATTACATGTGATACGTATGGGTCACATAATCCACCAAATTATGTGGCCATGTTAAGATTATAACATAAATAATGTATAGTTTAGTTGAGTTATTATAACACAGATGAAAATATAGTATTGTTACTTTTATATAACAGTTTTGTATCAAACAAAGGGATTGTATACCAGAACATACCATTTACAATCTTGTTGTTCTGATATTCATGCAATTACATCGGCGAGACAAACTAATACGTTTATCACAAAAGGCTAAAATTTGTGTGTTCAACTAACCACACTAATCTTGTGGTAATATAAGTATCGTGTATTATCGTGTTAATAATATATTATTAACATATGATATTCGTATGATTACAAGATTGCTGTGATCAGTTGCTTACACAGATTTTATGTAATTATGTTGGTAATGACAAGTAATTACATAAAATCTGTGTAAGCAACTTGCCATGATTATCATGTAGTGATATGAATATTATTATAAAATAATTATTTGATTGTATTGTGTATAATTACATAATTATTGTGGTTAGTTGGTTACACAGATCACAAGTAATTATACTTTAATTCATGTAGATATTCTCATATGTGATTATTCTTTTATATTGTTACCACATAGAGGATAACCATATATGACTTGTGTAATCAACTAACCACAATAATTATGTAATTATAATAACATAATCAAATGAAAAACTATTTGTATTAACTGTAATCACGATAAATTACAATATATAATATATTGTATGTTATACACTTCATATGTTAAAATCTAACAATCTTTAACGGTTAGTAGTAATATTATTTGTAATATATAATATTATTTGTAATATATAATATTATCGTGTCAACGATGTAATTACATTGTTAGACCAATAAACATTGTTCAAAACAATAAAGATGTGTCGATTATTTAATATTATTATTAATAACACCATTCATAATGGTGTTAATTTGTTTAATGTAACTCAACTACAATGTAATCGCTTCTGTTTAGCAAAGCTTATCTGCGGTTTAGAGTATATATATATGTATACCTTCAATTCATTTCATCTGATTATTTCTTATCTTTATCTTTATCTTTATCTTTATCTTTATTTATAATGTCGTATTTAACAGGAAAGAAATAGTATGTTTTCTCTTCCAATTTTAAATTTTTAAGTGTTTGAACAATTTCAACCTCCTGCATTTTGGGATCATGTGAGATATCATTCATGTAGCATAGTTGTTGCAATTCATCACCATAATTGCATTCATAGCTATCAGCTTCGTAGTATATAATTTCGTCACCACGTTTAACATACATACTTCTTTCCCTATTAGATGCAGAATTATCTGCAAACATATAATCTTGTTTGAACTGTTTTAGTGCTATTGAACACAGATCTCTTCCACAATTATTAGATGCACAACATATGTAGATTACATATCTAGCAATATCAACAACACAAGACTGTGTAGACAAGTTTTTATCTTCAGCATATGTCACTGTTATTTTAAATCGAGATTTACAACTGACCGATTGTTCAATATCAATATTAACAACATATGTTTCAGTACGTATGTAACCAAAGTTACCCATTCCATGATCGATTGTGTATTTGTATTTATTACTTTGAGGTAACAACCTTTCAACACTAATTTTTATTACTTTACTTTATTATAATATTCCAAATATTATAGCTAGTTTTATTTCTCATCTTTAGGAAATAAGATATATGACGTGAAAAACAATCTTTATCCAAATTAATGTGTCTGGGGGGAGGAGGAGGGAGAAGGAGATCAGACTGATAATTTTAACTGTGATGTATATAAATGTCATAATTAATTTAATATTTATCAGTCACCGATTGAATAAATATTAAATATGCAATATCACCATGTGTTTACAATACTGTTAGTATAACATACTTTGACTACAAGTTAAACTTGTGGTATTTTACGTCTGCAATCTTATGCTATATGTATAATTAACAATCCACAAACATTTATGTGTAAATATATTATTTAATGAATAGAACGAATAACATGTACAATACTTCATAAACAGTAGATATGTAACATATTATTCTTTCTATTCAAATGATGATTGTTATTACTTATTTGTTAAGATTGTACCACTATCTTTCTTTATTGTGAGATATTACTTACCCCCCTCATATACTTAATATTTGTAACATCATTACCATGTATAAAACTAAACAACACTAAAACCTCAATGCTTGCATACAATTTTATATGAATTTGTTTGCTATTTAAACATTTACAACCTTACTAACACTTGTGAAGTATGTAACAATATCATATTTGTAATAATAATTTTATGTGTTGGAGTTTTTCCTCTATTCACTATAATAGATACAAGTAATTGTAATAAACATTTACCCAGATACAAAATAGGTTTAGAAAATGATAGACTAACTATATATACAATGTTACATTGTATATTTTTATATTGTTTACTGTTATAATGATTATATAATATATACTTTTTTCACTACACAAAATTAAATCATGAGATGATTAGACTAAAAGTAGTTCACGTAAGTATATGTAATCCTCTTTGTTCTGAAAGTAAATAAATTTTATTTATTATGTTATGTTTAACATGTAGGTAAGTGTTGAAATTACTTATGAAGTATAATTATATTGTTTACAATATTTTATTGTAATACTGTTTATGTGTGTAAATATTATTGTTTGTATTATTAAATTTTAATATGCCGGATGCTCAATTCCTCGAAGTTTAAAATATGAGATAAGAGTGTTACACTCCGTAATATTTTTGCGAATATTAGTCCAATCAAGTGTTACTTTATTGAGTTTTGGAAACTCGTTAAAGAAGTTAGTAATATTTGTTACTGCAACCTGATCAAAATTACCAACCACGTTAAAAATACATTCTGTAACAAATTTATATATGTTTTTATAATCTTTAATAGTCACAATTTCACTGGAGTTAATGGTAATACGAAAATACCGTAAATTACGGAATTGGTTAATTAGATTAACATAATAATCATGATTACTATTTACTTGTAAATGTTGCACGTTCCAGATTATCTCTTGTACTTGTTCACATAACACTGGTAAAACTTTATAATCATTACTATTAACTCGTTGTTCGTTAACGTCACCTATGGACACAGTTTTTATTGTATCTAATTCTGGATTATATCTAGTATATCCCTCATAGTAAACATCATTCTGCCACACTAATGCTGTCAGCATTCGTTTACCAGTGTTGGAATCCAAATTATTTCTTGGAATGTATGACTCATATTGTCTTTTATAAAGATTATTAATAATTCTCTCTAACTCATCAATACGATTATAAAGTTTCTCTAATGTATCAACACGAACAAATAACTGTTCATACTTTTGTTGTTTTTCAACAGTTTCTCTATTTTGTCTCTTGTCTTCAGATTCAGGTACAACTTTAAAAATATAACAAATATGTTGATTGGCAGTTGAACCTAACCAAACATGGTCGGGAATGTGCCAACTACACTTTTGAAAGTTAATATCTGACATGTTAATTTTAGACTTCTTGGGAAGTGGTATCCACTCATCCTCATGATACAATTGTGTTTCCACACTGTCAATGACAATTGAATAACGAGTACCTGTTACGGGTTCAACCAACATTGAAACATCATCATATTCAGGTGGCAATTGTGATGCGAGTTTATTTGTTGAGTTTACTGGTGTAATTAATGTTTGACTTGACGACGAATTATTAAAATTATCACTTGTATACTGTTTAGTAGATACATGTGTATGTGGTTGTGATGGTGATGGGAGAGTATTTACATCTTTTACTTTAGGTGATGCAAAGTCCATATTTTTACAATCTGTATACACAAATATAATAAATTATCAATTATAATGTATGGTTGACATATAATTAATCATATTTACGACTATGTAATGTCATTAGTCTTTGTATGTTTATAATTACTCATACATAGATATATATTAAAGTAATTTATAATATGATTATTAATCTTCTAATATAAAGTATTTCATACTATTTACTATCTAATAAATAGAAATTTATTACATCAAGTAATGAAACAGTTATATTTATAATAAACAAAATCTAATGAATATATTTATCATTCCCATGTATAACAATATAATGTATACTTTGGGGGGGGGTAAATATATTTACATGTTGATAAAACATAATAGTATATGTTACAATAATATATAATATTAATAGTTCTTCTTATTAAAGAAATTATTTTATCGTTATAATACTTAATTACATTGTAATAACTGTTAGACTTAAAAACGTAATTAATAATGTTGTAAAATCTACATGATTATACCATTTATAACATATACAATATTCATATAGCATATCATTATAATATATCTGTATAACTAACATATATATATACTTACTAAGTAAGTATTATTTGTATTAACAAACATTTATCTAAGTTGACACATGTATTTACATAATGTTTGAAGTTTGTTGATTAGCACAGATTAACTTCGGTTTACATAGACACTATGTAATTAAACTAACATTATTACATATTTATGTACATTTATGTCAGTGATAATATTACATGTGTAATTATTTACATTTACATTTATGTAACTACATAATATTAGTGGTTGGTTGGATTCACGAATTTTATGTAATTATACTAGTATAATCATATCAATGATTATTTAGTCAAGCAATGTTATATTTATAATTATGTATATTAATATATTTACACAAAATCTGTGAATTCAACCAACCACAAATATTATTTGGTTATACTAACACAACCAAATAAAAAACCATTTGTGTCAGTAGTGCTATACTTATAATTATTTGTCTAATTCTAGTACCACTATCATAATATCTGTGTAGACTGAAGTGTATATCCAATAAGGAAAAAATACCTGAAAGAGAAAAAAACTGCACTGATTTAATTAATCATAACTATCTTTTAACTATATTAGAATTTTTGGTAGAGATTAAAATTACAAGTTTGACTTGTAATTGTAATTGTATATATGAGACTTACCAATCTTGTGTTGTATCCATCTTCGTTTTCTTCTCATCCGTTCACTATTTTTTACTCAACGAGGGAGAAAGTTAATATTGTATTGTTCAGATAAATATATTCTTGGTATCATATCTCTAGTATCACAAGTTTGAACTAACAGTAACTTTTGTGCTGTATCATCGTTAAGTTGTCGTAGCATGCACCAAAAACGACTAGTTTTATCATACTCATTTTTATGTGATTTTTTACTCCACTTCTTAAGCTGTATCAGATTACTTTCCATAGCTAGTAATGTTAGATAGTTAGTAGCAGCTACATACATACGTGGATCTGTAAACTCTAGTTTCCATTTCAGCCTACTATCGGATTTGAATTTGGTGAGACCATGAAGTATGTAATATGATGATGTTTTGTTAATAATTTGAGAGCCAAAGATGCTACTAGCGCCTTGACCATAGCTGGACGATCTAGTCTACAGGCCATATACATCTAGAGCAGTTTCATGATGATCATTAATATTATCAAGCAGTACAATATCATCATCTCCTTGTAAACTATTTATGCACAGCTGCAAGTTAACTTTAGTATATTTCAGTAACAGACTGAAAGCTAACATGTTGTTCTTTTCAACGGTATGATATAAGTACATATCATTGTTAACGTTCAGAGCAGGATGCTTTACCAATTCTTTCAAAGCTTCTAATTTGTTATAAATAATAGCTATATATAGAGGTCGATGATAAACCCATACATTGTCAGCATTAATGTTAATATTGGGTGTGGATAGTAACAACTTAACAACCTTAGCATTATTCATATAGCACAGGCTAGAGATATTGCCATCTTGAATTTTATTTTCCGGTACGTGTAACATCAATGGGTTGATTGACATCAACTGTTGATAATATGGCTTTTAACGCCACATAGTCATTATTCAGAATGTGGTGAACAATGTTTTGAATACTATTGTCCATTTTTTGATATTGTCAATCATGACACCTACTGATGAAAAAATCACTTTAAAAAATAAACTGGTACTTTTCTGTCTTTTGATATCTCTCTCCTGTATCTTTTATATTTTGTATATCAAGATGGTATTAAGATACTGATCATAGACTTACGGAAGAGATTTGAATATGTCAATGGTGTAATCCATGGAACACGAACTAAATGGTACAATGATGATCATAACACAATATCTTTATCCGGCAGTTACAAAATGGTAAGATTATTGATGAACTAAAAATCATTCGATATCAGCGGTAATGATATTACAGGAACACAAAATTGCACTTGTATTACAATACTTCCCTGTCAATGACAATATAACTCTAAGTTATGATATGTAATAACAATAACAGTAATAACAGTAATAACAGTAATAATTATAAATTACATTTTATTCACACTATTTTAACATATGTAAAATTGACAGACAAATTTATGACAATATAGAATATATATATCTAGTAAATTATATTAATGATATAGGTTACGAAGAAAAACCGGATAACCTAAATTTGAATGTTGTAGTAACAAATTATCAAAATTCTCTATTTACCAAAAATGCAATATACCAAAAAAGCCATACCAGCCGCTTTACGTAATACTGTGTGGAATGAATATAATGGTGTGAATAATTCACAATCTGAATGCTATGTTGGATGTGGAACTATTATTTCCATGCAAAATTTTGAATGTGGCCACATTGAAGCTGAAAGATTTGGTGGTCAAACAACTTTATCCAATTTACGACCCATATGTTCGACATGTAATAAATCTATGGGTACAAAAAATATGTTGCAATTTTGCAAAGACACAGGTATGTATTCAAGATCTGGTTTTAACGAGGCTAACATCCATAATATCACAAAAAACAATATTCAAAATAATAATATTAATAACCAAATTAATAACCAAATTAATAACCAAATTAATCAGTGGAAGCATAGAGTTGATGTTTTAAATCAAGAGTTGGGTAGTCATCCATTTATCTATAGTTTTGGATTTCGATTTAAACCAGACTGTGAATCTAATTTTCAATATAGAAAAGTTAGAGAAGAAGAGTTGGTTGAATTGAACAGAAAAATTAACGATGAAGAGCAAAGAAACATTAATGCATTACGATCATTACAATTTGGAGGAACAAATATTGAATATGATACCACTACTAATACTACTACTACTACAACCCAGACGAATGTTGATACACCAAAGTCAACATCTAATAACACAAATGTAATAATTAATTCTAATAAACAAACTTGTAGTGTATGTCATAGAAATAATCATACTGCTGATAATTGTTATGCCAAATCATATGTTGATGGTACTCCAATTTTGTCAGTCAAAACTATTGAAAAAACATTTAATTGTAGTTACTGTCATAAGTCTTTTGAAACATTAAAAGGAGCAAAGTATCATGAAATGAAATTTTGTAACAGGTGTAAGTAGTGACCATAATTATGGTTACAATACAAATTGTCATATAACACTATATTTAAAAATACATTATTATAATATATTATATATTATAACTTATTATATAACGTAACTATAAAATTCTTTTCTCAACTGATGTGTGTATATATATATATCCGATCAACAATTTTTAACAACGATCATGAAGGTGTAATATAACCAAGAATACAATCGTTATAATATCAAATGTGATTATGTTTATTACAATTATAATTACAATTACAATTGTGATTCGTAACTACAACGATTAAATTTTTCATGCATTACAAATATATTATCATCTCATATAGCACAAGTTACAATTAAATATATACTTGTGTTATTTTAATTTACAAATATAATTTGTAAATATATTTACATTCCTCGTCAAAAAATAGACAGAATATAATTTTATAATTTACTTTGGTTATTGGATATAGAGATATTAATACATATTTATGTATGTGTTATACAAATGATATTACTACATATGAAATTATTTGTGTTAGTGTAATCACACAATAGTCGTGGTTGGTTGAATTCACGGATTTTATGTAAATTCATTAACAGACTCACATCAATAATTATTTACTTCAGTTGTATGTATGTGGTTGTTTTTATTATAATCACCCAAAATTAGAATACAATATATTGTAATTACAAACATATGTATGGTTCATAATAATATATTGGTTTAATTACAATATATTATTACTACAATGTCATTGTTTCGTTGTCTAACTAGATTTTGTTACTATTTAATTTAACATGAAGTTAATACTCAAAATAGTGTAGAATAGGGTAATTAGGTAATTTAGGGTAAATCGGGGAAGTTGGGTGTTCTCGGGGATAATTGGGGAAGTTCGGGAAGTTGGGGAAGTTGAGTGTTCTCGGGGATAGTTGGGGAAGTTGGGGATTCTTAGGGTAGATCGGGGATAGTTGGAGAAGTTGGGTGTTATCAGGATAGTTGGGGATTCTTAGGGTAGAACGGGGATAGTTGGGGATTCTCGGGGATAGTTGGGGATTCTTAGGGTAGATCGGGAATAGTTGGGATATCTGGGTAAATTGGGAATCTCTAGGTAAACTAAAGGTAGTAAGTAATATCATCACAATTTTACTCTTTATTTATGTATATTCTCACAGAATAGTTCTGACATATGTGTATATCCCGATAACACCCAACTTTCCTAACTATCCCCTATCTACCCTAAGAATCCCCAACTTCCCCAACTATCCCCGATCTACCCTAAGAATCCCCAACTTCCCCGTTCTACCCTAAGAATCTCCGATCTACACACCTGGAAACAACCGACTTCCCCAACTATCCCCGACTTCCCCAACTATCCCCGACTTCCCCAACTATCCTCGATCTACACACATATACCCGAGAACACCCAACTTCCCCAACTATCCCGATAACACCGGTGTGGATCAAAGGTTGGTCCTTCTCTGGTCTGGTCTGAAGTGTGAAATGAAGTGGGAAATGAAGTGTGAAATGAAATGGGAAATGAAATGGGAAATCAAATGGGACATCAATTGACAGATCAACTATGATATAATCTATACTAAACAATGAACTAGGTAAATCTTGTAACTGTCAATAACAATAACCAAATACTTTAATAGACTATATACATATAATTATGTAATTATCGTAGTTAATTATTTACACGAATTTTAAGCAGTTGTTAATTATTAACAACTTGTTTGTATACAATTATTTTATTCTTTTCTTGTCACAACTTATTAGTTGGACAACAATATAATATGTTGTTTAAAACGTAAAAAATTTGACTTCGTTTTTAACCTTGTAAAAAAGATAATGGGTGATTTTAGTGACGAAGAAATTAACAATTATCTTGATGATGCAATCAATGGTAGAAAAAGTGGATTATGGAGAGGGTGGTATGATAATGATAATCAAAATCTTAGGTATGAAGAACATTATTTTAGTGATCAACCGGATGGCATGATGAGAACATGGTATGATAACGATCAACAAATTCTTGAGACTGAGGGATACTTTCTCAATGGTGAAAGAGATGGATTGTGGAGGACATGGTACAACAATAGACAACATTCTCTTAAGTCTGAGGGTCAATATGTTGAAGGTGAAAAGGATGGATTGTGGAGTGAGTGGTATGGTAATGATAGACATGAACTTAGCAAAGAAGAACATTATGTTAATGGTAAGCCAAAGGCGAGCTCCGCTAAGAAACATGGTTTATATAGAATTTGGTATAACAATGATCGACACACCATTGAGACTGAGGGATATTATGTTAATGATAAAATGGACGGGTTATGGAAGGGATGGTATGATGATGATAATCATACACTACAGTCTGAAGGATATTACGTTGATGGTGAACCAGATGGTCATTGGTTAGAGTTTGATCTTAACGGTAATGTTACCTTTGATGGTGACTATGTTAATGGTAAGCGTAATGGTAATTGGACTGATTATGATCCTGATGGTAACGTTATATTTAAAGGTGTATACATTGATGATATCAAACAATGGTAAATTAATTAGTTATTTATTGACCTCTCTGAGAGGTCAACTTCATTCGACATAGATATATATATGTACAAAAGTAACACATACTACTAAACGTTTACTAACTCTGTTTTGACTCAATTAATCACTGTTATCACCAAAATTCATAACACAAGTTTAATTCATAAATAATTTGTTTGTACTGTAGTATAATTACATGATTTGTATGATTGTAACCATCCACAAAAATATGTGCTAATAGCACCATAACAATATATAACATATATTATTTTATTAGTAGTTTCATAATAACAAACACAAAGATTATATAACACTATTAGTATTATTGTAAACAGTTATTAGTATAATAATATTAATAATAATACATATTATTGTGGTTATATGAGTATTATTATATATATATATATATATATTACTTATGTGATAGTTTAATATTATTATAAATACTACTTATGTGATAGTTTAGTATTATTATAAATAATACTCTATAATAACTTGGTAATGTACTATGATTAAAATACAATCTTTATTGTACATTACACAAACTGTTGAGTTAAATTACTACATTGTAATGATACTTTATCGGTAAGTGTGGTAGATGTTTTTGTATATATTGTTTTGAACAATATAATTTGTTATCCATTACTACATTCTTTCCTAGATACCATTAAAGGTTAACCATGGCTTTGGACCATAATATATGTATGAATCTTCTATATAATAGTCATTGTAGTAATTCTCAAGAAAAGGAATAAGTTTATGAATACGTAAGTATGATGGTTTAAAATTATGGTTAGCAATGTCAAGTAACTGTTGTTGAACCCAGTTATAATCAAGCATAGGTTCCATATTTAGCAATGATTTAATGATATGATCGGTGTTTTTTAACTGACTCAAGTCATATGCAATATATCTGGTAATATCAATATCTGCACCGAGTGTGTGATCCATTTTCTAATACCAAAATAAAATTATAATTAAAATATGTTTTTACATATAATGGTGTGTGATTATCAATTTTAGCGTATATATATATATATATATTGAAACTGTTGTGCAATTTTATTATTTTGTAATATATAAAACAATTAAACTACCATAACAATCCAATTATCAATATCATTCGATCGTGATAGTGTTCATTTGTTCATTCACTATCTCATCTAATGATATTGATATTTAGTTGCACTAAACATTATACATCACATAATATTTGTGGATGATTAACTACACACATTTTATGTGTTCATATTCATGTAAACTCGTAATTACAAAGAGTTGTTGCATCACTATAAGTATTTACGGGTTTATACTAGTTTAATCACATAAAATGTGTGTAGTTAATCATCCACAAATATTATGTGGTCCACCAACACTATACCACAAAGATATATCTGTATATTATAGTACGTAAATGATAATTGGTAGAAATATTATAATTCTTATTATTTTGTCTGAAATAGTTAACTAGTGGTATTGTATTGTATTGTATTGTATTAATTTAGGTTTTGTATTTGGATTTATGGATCTTTCGGACTCGAGGATATTAATATTTTTGTTTTGTGATATAAATGTAACAATAAAGGTTTTAATGTTTAAATCTTTTTGTTTACATATACATAAGTAGTATTAAAAATATGTATTTTATATAGCATATACAATAACAGATAATATTGTTTTAATATATTGAATGTATACATTTATAGTTGTTTATATGGATAGTTATTAATATAAAAATATAACAGTGTAAATACATAAGTATTTGTGTAATTAATAATCCACAAAAATATGTTACTATTACTAATATAGATAAACAATTAAAATGTAATATTAATGTGAAAACATTTTGTTAACATAAAAACTATGACAGTGTCATTACACTAATATCAGTATAATTAACTAACCACAATAACAATATAAATATCCCATTGTTGTGCATTGATAACTACTTACAAATGTTAATGTAACTACAATATTTCACATGTTTAACATAATATTTAACATGGTGTCGATTCAAATACACTTAAACTCATTAAGAGAACAATATTTTAATTTTACAAGTTAAACTTGTAAAAACCTATGAGCATAATATACGTAAATTGTGTTCATAGCAAGTTTACACAGTATCTAACCAATCACAAGTTTTTATAATTGTGTGATGTAAAATAGAGTATCTCAACTCAAATAATACATTATGTATACATTAAATACCATTTTGAGTAAATAAAGAACACATACACAATTACACATCATCAAGTATATATGTATGTATGTATATATATATATATTTGTATATGTATATGTTTACTGCATGAATTAACATAATTTTGATATACTTTATCTTTTTAATGTATTTTGTTGTTACATAAAGTATTTTGATATGTTCAAGTGTGTTTAATTATTTTAAGTATACTCATTCACCCCCTTCCCTTCTCTTCTTTTCCCTTCCCTTCTCACACCATCTTTTACTACATATACCAATATATTTACAATCCAAGACTGTAAAGTATGTAACATTGTTCAATGTATATAAAGGTTAATTACTTTTACAAGTAGTATACCTGTTTATTACTATTACTTTCACAAATAATATAATTACTCATCATCATTGTAATTTACATCTTTGAGACGTAAAATAACATATTTATTGTATTACGACTTGCATTTAAATATTATTATTATTATGGATCATATGATGTAGGAATTGTTTCCAAGTTTATCATTAGAGTTAATATAATAGTGTTATTAATACACTATGGTAATAGTATGATCATACTAATATCATTACACCAATAAATATAAGTATAATTACATGATATTTGTGGTTGATTAAATACACAAATATCATGTAATTATACTTATATTACTACATATATTTATATTAGCAATGTGTAAGTACAATTACATATTTTCATTGTTGATTGTAAGTATGAATATTATGTAATTGTACTAGTAGTTTTACTAACAATTATATCCATTAATATTTTAATTATTATTAATTTTGTTAACCAGTTAAAACAATTTAATCAATTGATGTAAAGAAGAATATCCCAACAGGTTACAATAAACATCTTTGTGTTAATTGTCTTTCTTTCTTTCTTGGTATATGTATGTATATATGTATATTTGTAGCTAACAACATAATAGTTATGTTGTACTATTTTATCTTCATGAAACATGGAACATTAGGTAACTATATCATTACCAAAAACTATATGAATGTTAATATCCAAGTAATAACACATTTAATATCTTGTTATCCGAATTTGTTAACTGTTGAATGTTAACTGTTAACAGTTTATTAGTATTAATTGTAACATGGTTATTAACCAAGATTATATAATTAACATATCAAAAAATTGAATTTAGTTATTTAATATGATTTAAATGCCAATTATTACTTGCTGTAACAAGGAGTTTAATATTGCTTATGATAATGATGACACCAGTTCAGAATATATAAAAGACGTTATAACATCATTTGGTAACGTAGATGTTGTTATCCCAGTTCCTGATAAATATTGCACTGTGATTGACAACTATGTTGAATTTACAAGGGGTAATAAAATACCAATTACATCCAGAGAACGTTTATTTCTATGTTTTCAACTCAATACATTATTCATTGACGATATTTACTTTAAATATCTAAGTCAACAGACCTTCAATAACTGGTCATACATGTGTACTATGGTGTACAATGACTTTAATAATGATTTGCAATGGTCATTCTTTGTTCATGCACCTTACGATTTCATCCCAAAACACTTGTTAAACACTAATTTATTTATGTCTCAATGGAATAAAATTAACCAAAATGTTATTATTAAAGTCAATCATAATAGTGAGGTATATTATAATAATGTTATAACCGGGACTGAAAATGGTCATAATCAAAAAAGCATTAATACCTATCATACTGTGAACGATAAAAAGATTGGTTATGAAAGAAAAATTTTATATAATGATGATAATAATAATATGAATGACATTAGCTATGATAGCGGTAAACTAGAAGGTCCAGAAAGACATTTATATAATGACGATCAAAACATGCTTCAAACCGAAGAATATTATGTTAATGATAAACGACATGGTCCATATAGAATATGGCGTAATAATGAACAGCACACACTTATGTATGAAGAATATTATATTGACGGTAAACGACATGGTCCATACAGAGTATGGTTTGATAATGATCAACACACTCTCAGTCGTGAAGATTATTATATTAATGGTAAATTAGATGGTCCGTCTAGATCATGGTATAATAATGTTCACCATACACTTAAGACTGAAACACATTTCGTCAAAGATGAAAGAGACGGTGAATGGAGAGAATGGTTTGACAACGATCATCATACCGAAGGTGGGCTGCGCCATACACTTAAGACTGAAGGACATTATGTTAAAGACAAACAAGATGGTGAATGGAGATCATGGTTTGACAACGTTCTTCATACCCTTGAGTCTGAAGGACGCTATACTAATGGTAAATTAGATGGTAAATGGAGAGAATGGTTTGACAACGATCTTCATACACTTAAGTATGAAGGACACTATACTAATGGTGACCGTAACGGTCATTGGATCCAATATAACGAGAATGGTGATATTAACTTTGATGGATATTACGTCGATGGTGAATATCAACAAATTAATTAATTAATTACATTGACCTTTTTAAGAGGTCAACACTTTACATAGTAATTACAATATCGAACGTAAACAGCAAAATATAATTTTGTTATATGTAAATCTCAAACATAATAGCATGTTTTTCGGTTGAAATAAATAAGATAAAGTTTGTTTCCCAAAGATATATATATATATATATATATATATATATCACATAATTTTATTTTGTTATAATTTTATCCCACACGTATTAAAATAATGTGTTATACATTATACACTATTAACAGTTTGCTTAGTTTTGGTTTATTTCAAAAATAATATACTGTAATCACATAAAATATGTAATTCTAATCAATCATACACACAAACAATATGTAGTCATACTTGTAATTTCGCTTGTACTAGTATAATCATATGAACAATAAACTGCTTGTGAATTTTAGACTTACAAACCAAAGGTATACTCTAAAGAGAAAATGCCTCTGGTAAAACCATAATATTACTTGAAGTGTATAGATATAATTTAAAGTGTAAAACATTATAATTATAATAATGTATATGTGTAGGTTATAACCAAACTTGATATGTTAACACTATATATATATATGATAAATGTGGGTGTAAAGTGTGTTTATGTGTGGGTAAAAGAAGGTCAAATGAACTTGGTTTGTCTACCGGAGGACATTCTTGTCACTTGTATATTAAGTACACTAGAGCCTATTGACTATCAATCAATGTGGAAAACATGTAAGTATTTACACTTGATATGTAGAAAATACATACAACAGTACATTAACCATATTCCAATTAAACATGTAACATTTAATAATACTAGTGATGTAAAAGTATATAACTTATATTATAGTACTGGTATTGGACATTATGTGCGTTATATAGTAGATCTCAGTAATGTTGTTGATGTTGATAATTCACCATATACAGCAAGTGGAAAATTTTATATAGATCCAGATTATACTATTGGTCAAGTAGTGTTTGAATTTCATTGGTATCCAATAGTGGCCACCATACTAAATGATGAGACTGACACTTACATCATCTCCACACCAACAAGAAAATTAATTAAAACCGACAATCTAGACACAAATGGAGTTGGAATCAGGACACGTAACATTAAAATATACGATAAAAGTGGAAGGATAATCACACTCATAACCGGTACGAGTATGACTAACAGAAAAACCCACACTATTGGACATCCAATGTTTTCTATGAATTATAATACCAGCACTATCACACGCCATGTATGTGCATATGGCAGTTTCATCAGTAAGAAGGATGTAGTTGTAAGTAACTTATATCAACTGACCAATGATGAGGTATTGTCATTCTGTAAACAAATTAAGTAACAAAAATATATGTTATTATTAACACCAGTAATAGTATCAACAACAACGTGTAAATATATTGGTATCTCTAAGGTACCAAAAATTACAATACACTAACTATACATACATTTTTACCCTACAATGTTTTTACGAGTAATTTAAAATTAGGATCGTTTAACTATACACATTATGTAATTGTATCAACGATATGTAGATAATATACAAACCATTTAGTATATAATATTAATAATACTAATAACACTAATAATACTAATAACACTAGTATTATATATTTCAATTGAAATTGTTATTGTAATTATTATTACAACAATTATAACCTATACAACATCTACATATGTTTGATTTAGTAACATATTAGAGTAAATGCATTTATATTTTTATATATAACTAGTATATTCACATAATTTTTGTGGTTGGTTAAAAACATAATTAGTATATGAATATACTAGTTATAGAGATTACAAATACAACTACTTTATTTATAACATTGTGATTACACTTACAACCAATTGTTTACTTATTCTACTATGGTTACATAATTAATAGTAATCATAATAATAATAAATTAATATTATATGATTATAATAGTAGTGATTACTCATTCACATCACTACAAACATATATTGGTATATTAACCATTACAAACATAATAGTTACATATTTTATGACTATACTAACAAAATTAGTATATGGTTTTGCATTCACAGTAGCGAATATTGTGTTATTGTTGTGATTTTAATATGTATATTTTTAAAAATCAAACTTTGGTTATCTTTTTTCTCCTATACTCAAGTACCAAAATATGCTCGAATAACATAAAAATTAGGCTGTTTCACTTATCTGATGGTAAAACAATTTTTAATTGGAGTAGATTCTAGTTAATACCAGTTTGTTACATTATTTTAATATAACAACTTTACTATATTATCTCTATTTTGTTATCTTTTTACTCTTAAACTCAACATACAAACAACAATAACATATTAAGTTATACAATATTTTATTGTATGAAACATATTAATATTATTTACAATATCTATGTTATAATTTTAACATTATAAAAATTACAATGTTAAAATTACAATGTTAAAAGATAAAAGTATATATTACTATTACTTTTTTACTCAAAGTGGTGGTTTTGAATGTTAATATATATATATTATATCGGGGATGAGGAGAGGGATGGACAAAAGAATATTGGTATCTTAAATACCAATTGTATTTACACGTGTACATATGAAAAATAAATAATGTAGAACTTTGCGTACCAATATATATATATATATATATATACCATTTAATGGAAACTACACGTAAGTGTATAAATTACACAATTTGTAATTTATAACTTGTTACTGTTAATTTTAATGTTGTTGTGATAATCGTGTTACCTATCATACTTAGAATATTAATGTTATTAACATAATACACAATTAGTGAATTTTTATATTTACTTTAATAAATGAGACGACAACCGCGATTTAATACTTCATATGCTCCAATGCACGCAAGTCCGATTAGTATAGAAATAAAAGTAATGTTAATATAGTAATACCAAGTAGGTAGTTGGTCATTGAATACCCAAATGAGAGGAAAGTTTAAAAGATAAGCAAAATAACCAGAAAATACTGCAAATCCAATAATGAACCCAAAGAGAAATATAAGATATAGTTCCATAATATAGTATTACAAATATATTTAATTTTATTACACCAAATATTTTTTGGTTTAAATAAATTTAATGTTAAAAACTTAAACATATATAATTACTTGTAATTACAAGTGATTACAAATGCTTTTAATCAGACAAATTTAGACATACAATTAATATTTAAACATCTGAGAGATGTTCAATTGACCAAAAGCATATTTATGTCCATTCAAACAAACTTTAACCAAGATTATGTTAATTGTATTTTACTCATAATTAATAACACAATATATAATAGATAGATATATTAATATATCACGCCAGTAATTACTTATTCATATTAATGCAGTTACATGAAATCTGTGTACATCAATCAACCACGAATATTATGTAGTAGTAATAATACTAGAGTGTGATTACACTAGTAAATATTCGTTTACATCAGAACAATTGTATATGTGTCTACCTGATATACAAATTTATATAATACATAGTCTTGTTTAAATTTTTGTATTTCCAAAATACAAATTGTAATAATAGCAATTTATGTATATTACTGTTAACACCAAAAAGTATGAAGGTAAAGAAGTTTACATAGTTTCTTTTCAAAATCAAGTACAAACATGTATTCATATATGTTGCTAAACACAAGTTTGAGATGACAAACATCCTTACCGAGACTAACTAACCTAAAGACAATGTTACTAAGTGTGTTTAGTATATGTTATGTATAATTAAACATTATTTTAATGTTTATTAAAATGTGTATAGATAATAAAAAATTAAGGATATAAATATAATATTCACCATATTATTCTAATTTTATTGTTAATATCATGTAATGTTAGTGAATTAGTTCAATAGCTTTATACCATGGGTGATCTTACTAATATGTATACATCGGTAACACTTTAATCATTTATTTATATCAAAATGTTATTACATGATGTTTGTGGATGGTTACCTACACAGATATTATGTAATTATACTTATAATTACCTAGTATTTTTCTCCTTTTGTATGCCTTTAGTTTACCAAAGGTATGTAAATTCTCTTGACAGATATTTCCGCAGGATACGTATAACTGTGAAAATAACTATGAAGTAGGTGTGTTTTAGTATAACTTACCTTTGACATTAATACTAGTATAATTACAAAATATCTGTATAAACCGAAGGTTGGTACCAACTGACAGCTCAACTATGAGATGAGCTACTGTAAATAAGTATCCACAAATATTATGTAGTAATAATTATATTAATAAACATTAACCTATATTTATATTATGAATCTTATTCACAAAATAATATACAGATAATATTGGTTATTACTATCGTTACTAATGGTAAATTAACATTGGTTATTATTAATGTTACTAACAATGAATTAAAATTAACGCTGCTATCGGTGATTTTGATACACTTGTAAATTCTTATGAGTTGTTGTAAATTTTTATATATGTTACAATCTATGATTGTAAAATTTATTATTGTTATTACACAATGTTAATGGTGGTAAATATTTCTTTGGCTTTGGAAATTTTAATATCCCAATCACTACTCACATCAAGTTCGGGAATCAGATCTAGTAAATATTCGATGTCCAAGTACTCATCATCATCATCGGAATTGTAATTCCATACTAACTTACTTACGTTACTATTACAGTTACTGCTAAACTGTTGTGTGAGATATGGACCATACATCATAATAGCATATTTCCAACTTAATGATATTGACACTATCGGTTTATCATCATGAAAATAAATTTGTACTAACTCATACAACTTATGTTCATGATATAGGTGGACTGAATAATTACCGTTTAATTTACCATTATCGAAATTAGCATTAATACGAAATTTGTTAAAACTCCGATCTAGTCTATTACTTGATGTAGTTAATGTATTTGGTAAACTTGATGAACTTGGTAAACTTGATGAACTTGGTAAACTTGATGAACTTGATAAATTACAATTGGTGGAAAGCCATAACCCTTCCATGGTTGCGGGTCCAACCAAATTATTGTGATCTATAGTTACAGTTAAACTTGCATTGATACTATGTGATAATTCAAGATTTTCCACTAGGCCATGTGGCAACAACATTTTAAACATATCATAATTGTAATAAGTACCAGTAAGTCGATTAATCTCAATCACCATATGTTTCTTTCTAACTTCCTGTGACCTATCACCAATCTGGGTTTCATCACTAACACATAAATGTCCAAATGCATGTTCCAATTCAATGTCCATTGTTTCAATGTTTGTAATTGTAATATTTCACTTTATGATTACGACTAATATATTCACAAACACACATTCATAAGGTTTTACAATATATAACATTATTAATACTGTTATTATTGTAATAGAAAAGTATGAATATAAATATATGTTAATACATATTTAATATGGAATATGTTATATTTTATAATAAGATGTCTAGTAGTGCAAGTATAACTTGTACATGTACAAGTTATAATTTAAGTTAGTGTATTAGTATAATATATACTAATTGTTATAAACAACATTATATCCTATTTCAAATAGGATACATATAGTATTTTATGTTTTATGATTGAAACGTAAATTATAACTTGTTAATTATGTAACTGTGTTTTATTAAAATTGCTACTGTGTCTTAAACAACTCAATGTATGAGCTATAAAAGTTCTGAGGTGATACCATTTCAAATTCGTGCCGATATCCATCTGTAGTAATCACATAAACAACATAATAAGTATTGTAATCAGACCTACTCTCATTCCGATAGTAACCAATTGACCTAACAATTCTACCGTTCAAACGACTAGGATGAGTCTTTGACGTGTACTTCTTAGGTACAGTAAACTCATTATTTCCATAGTTTGTTCCCTGTGACGGACACAACTCATATTCATCGCCATCAGAAAATGTAAAAGTTATGAGATCAGAGTATATCACCACATTCGTAATCTTCTTACCATAGAGGACATCAAAGTTGTTAGACATTGTCTTTCCTAACAAAGTATGTAATTTAAAGTTATTTTTAACAGTTACAACACGTCATACAACAAGTCATACAACACGAATGTTTTATTGCTTATACCATTATTTAATAATTGTAACACAAAGTTATTATTACTATTACACATGTTAATTCTAAACTATATGACGGCAAGAAACATTACAATATAATTTTTATTGTCCAGATAACATATGTATACTTAACAACGGCTATATATATCTTTATATGTAATATGGTTTTAGTGTTTGAAATTACATTACATATATAAAACATTAAGACTTTATATAATAAATATAACATTAACTGATACTGGAATACTTAAATATTCTAATTTTCCATCATACATGACATTTACAAATACTAATAAAGTTAGTATATATTTTATGGTTGTAATAATACTTGTAAATATTTAAATCTTACAATGTTTTTACCAGTGATTTCAAAACACGGTTATCCACCATTTATATTAAAGTATTTTGGTATCATGTACACTATTCAATACATAAAGATTACATATGTTTTAATTTAGTAACATATTAAAAGTAACATATTAGAAGTAACATATTAAAAGTAACATATTAAAAGTAACATATTAAAAGTAACATATTAAAAGTAACATATTAAAAGTAACATATTAAAAGTAACATATTAAAAGTAACATATTAAAAGTAACATATTAGAAGTAACATATTAGAAGTAACATATTAGAAGTAACATATTAAAAGTATATGTTTATATCTTTGTTTATAAGTAGTGTAATTATTGTGTTACATATGCTTTTAGTTAAACACAATAATTATGTAATTGTACTTGTATAATGAAACAATTACATAATTATTAAGTAACTTGTCATACTATATTTTACAAATTTATTACCATAATAATATTATGTATAGTGTTATTAACATTATGAATGACTGGTGCAATTACTTATTTATGATAGGATAGTTACATAAAATCTGTGTAGTTAATAATCCACAAACATCATGTACCATCGATTATAGTTAGGTGAGTAAATTTACAGTGTATAAAAGTAAACATGGTTGTAAACTTGCAGACTAACGTGTAACAAATTACTATTTGTAACAGTACACTTTCGAACATAATTAGTGTGTAAACAACACAAATACTGTTTACATTTAACTATCTATATTAGTATTATATATATTCTACATTTACATTAACTAGTAATAAAACTACTAAAGGTAGTTTAGTTGACAAAATATAACTTGTGTGTTATAACACAACATATACACACCTAACATTTAACTTTTTAGGATGACACATGTTACAAACGTAATAGTTTTGCTTCCAGTTGTATGCGTATACTACATCTAGTATATGCAAAATATGTTTTAGTATGTGTTTTGACATTTCATGCAAGTGTATATGGTCTTAACAGATTAAACATATTTAAAAATTGTTAGGAGAGGTAAGATAAAAAAATAAGTAGTAATGAACATGTAACTCCTCACTCAAAATTGTGCCAACATGAGTAAATAGTTATTAGTATAATAACATAATATCTATGTAAACCGAAGGTGTATATACCTCAGACCACAGGTATGTCTGATAGAGAAAATACTCTAAAGAGAAATGGCTTTGTGAGACTTAGTCTCACAAGTAGCAACAAGCAATAAACGCAGTGAAGTGCTAGATGACTCTACCCACAAATATCATGTAATTATACTCATATAACTACTAACTTAAATAAATATATATATATGTATATATTAACCAATATTAATATTAATATGATATGTAAGGTAAAATTACATACATCAAGTATAATGGTATTTACTTTGCTACAAAGTAAATTGTCAATAATACATCCTCCTCCTCTCTCTCTCTCACTACAAACAATAATATTATGATAACATTGTTACTTATTAGTAACGATGATGACAGCCACAACTTATGTGAGATGGATCAATATCAACAAACTTCATTGGTAATTCAGGTGCAAAGTCGGTTTCTGATATACAGGTTAGTCGCAAACGAAGTTCTTCATCCCAGTCTACACTATCAAGTTGCGAGAATTGTAATAGTTTCAACTGACAAACAAAGTCATCAATAGCATCGGGATAACATGAAACGGTGACAAAGAAATAAAGTGGAATCTTACCTTCTTTGATGAATAATCTAACTTGTTCACATTCAACAAAGTGAAACTTGACAACTGCTGGTTGTGTGGTGTTCCGATCAATATATTGTTTATAGTTAATTTCACCATCTGAGATCCATTTACAAGCCGTCTCAATATTTACACCATTACTTTGACAATGGATAAATTTATAACCCAATGAATTTTGTGTTAGATACATGATGATGTGTACTTTTTCAAATACAACTATTACATACTAATCATTTTCATCATAATAACAAGATAGTTACAACTTTAAGTTGTAACTGAACATGTAGAAATATTTGATGATAATGTTAATTTACTAATTAATATTATTAATAATAACAGTTGCACACAGTTACTATATATGCTATTGTAACTCTAACTTGTTATGATGTAAATATATTCAGACAAATATTTGCATTAAATACAATAAATTATATAATACTATGTTATATAAATTTGGTTACTTCATTAACGGTGATACAAACTTTACCCCATTCTTATATTTACATCATAATAGATTAATAAGAGTAAGAAATACAGGTTACATGTTTAAAGTATAAATTGAAATTAGATTTTATTAATGTTATAAAATGACAACCCTCACGTATCATAATGAAGAGTTTAATGTTTTACTCAATGGTGAGAGAAATGGTTTGTGGAGGACGTGGTATGATAATGATCATCATATACTAGAATCTGAAGGATATTATATTGATGGTGAACGTGACGGTCTATGGAGGGAGTGGCATGATAATGTTCAACAAACCACAGGTATACTGAGAGAGCCATGGCTGGGCCATACACTTGCTTCTGAGGGGAACTATGTTTATGGTAAACGAGATGGTGTTTGGCGATATTGGTACGACAATGATCAACACACTCTTGAGTCTGAAAGATATTACGTTGATGGTAAACCAAATGGTACTTGGAGAGAGTGGTATAACGATGATCAACACACACTTAAGTCTGAAGAAGATTATGTTGATGGTAAACACGATGGTGTTTGGAGAGAGTGGTATAACAATATTCAACACACTCTTAAGTCTGAAAGATATTACGCTGATGGTAAAGAAGATGGTGTTTGGAGATGGTGGTACGATAATGATCAACACACACTTAGATCTGAACAACATTATGTTGATGGTAAACTAGATGGTCTTTGGAGATATTGGTATGACAATGACCAACACACACTTAAGTCTGAAGAATATTATATTGATGGTAAACTAAATGGTACTTGGAGAGAATGGTATGATAACGAACAACATACACTTAAGTCTGAAGAACATTATGTTAATGGTAAAGAAGATGGTCCATGGAGAACATGGTATGACAATGAGCAACAAACCACAGGTATACATCAGGGAGAAAGCCTTCGGCATACCGAAGGTATACTGGGAGAACCATGGCTGCGCCATACACTTAAGTCTGAAGAATATTATGTTAATGGTAAACAAGATGGTACTTGGAGATATTGGTATGACAATGATCAGCACACACTTAGATCTGAAGATCATTGGGTTGATGGTAAAGAAGATGGTGTTTGGAGATGGTGGTACGATAATGATCAACACACACTTAGATCTGAACAACATTATGTTGATGGTAAACTAGATGGTCTTTGGAGATTGTGGTATGACGATGATCAACACACACTTATGTCTGAACAATATTTTGTTAATGGTGAAAAACATGGACGATGGCTTAAGTTTGATATTAATGGTAATGTTACCTTTGATGGTGAATACGTTGATGATGTTAAACGACAATAGTCTGATCGATTATATTTTTACCTCTTAAAGAGCATGACCCCCCATGAGGTATTGATATATATATATTACAACTATTGGTTCATTGAGAATAGAAGGAGTTGGTGGTTATATGTTTGACATATAAACAAATTGAATTTAGATTTTTTAATGTTGTTTGATGATAACCATCACACATAATGAGGAGTTTAATGTTTTACACAATAGTGAAAAAAAATGGGTTATGGGTAAAATATGATGGTGATCATCACCATCATATACTTGAGTCTGAAGGATACTACGCTAACGGTAAACGTGATGGTATATGGAGGTACTGGTATGACGATGACCGACATACACTTAAGTATGAAGAACATTATGTTAATGGTAAACGTGACGGTGAGTGGATTCATTGGTACGCTGATGATCAGCACACTCTCGCTTCCCAAGGATATTATGTTAATGGTAAACGTGACGGTGAGTGGAGAGAATGGTATAACAATAATCAGCACACTCTTGCTTCCCAAGGATATTATGTTAATGGTGAACGTGATGGTGAGTGGAAAATGTGGTATGACAATGATCAACATACTCTTGCGTCTGAAAGACATTATATTAATGGTAAACTAGATGGTCCATTGAGAGTGTGGTATAACAATGATCAACACACACTTGAATCTGAAAGACATTATATTAATGGTAAACTAGATGGTTATTGGATTGAGTTTGATACCAATGGTAATGTTGCCTTTAATAGCGAATACGTTAATGGTGTTAAACAACAATAGACCAATTAATTATATTTTTACCTCTTAAAGAGCATGATTCCATGCGGTATTGACAAATATTACAGCTATCGGTTCATTGAGAATAGAAGGGATTGGTGGTTATATGTTTGACATATAAATAAATTGAATTTAGATTTTTTAATGTCATAAAATGACAACTACTTATCATAACAAAGAGTATAATGTTTTACACAATGGTGAAAGAAATGGGTTATGGATATCATGGTATGACGATGATCACCACATACTGGAGTCTGAAGGATATTATGTTAATGGTAAACGTGATGGTGAGTGGAGGTACTGGTATAACAGTGAAAATCAAATCACACGTGGGCTTTTTCATACACTTGAAACTGAAGAACATTATGTTAATGGTAAACCAGATGGTCCATGGAGACAATGGTATAACAATGACCGACACACACTTGAAGCTGAAGGATATCATGTTGATGGTGAAGAAACTGGTTTGTGGAGGAAGTGGTATAACAATGATAAACATACACTTGATTCTGAGGGAAACTATGTTTATGGTGAAAAAACCGGTTTGTGGAGGGAGTGGTATAACAATGATCAACATACACTTGCTTCTGAGGGACATTATTTTAAAGGTAAAGAACGTGGTTTATGGAGAAGTTGGTATGACGACGATCAACATACACTTAGAACTGAGGGACATTATGTTAATGGTAGGCGTGACGGTCATTGGATTGAGTTTCTTGGTAATGGCATCGTTACTTTTGATGGTGATTACGAATATGGTGTTAAACAATAATAAACTAATTAATTATATTTTGACCTCTTTAAGAGGTCAACTTTATTTGTGAACATTTTGGTTACATGGATACTATATATATATATGTATTAGTATGAATATCGTATACACTTATGAACAGACAACTTGTATACCACAGTTAAGAAATAAGCTATGTCAAACAAATAATTATACTGATGTGAATTATTATAATTCTTGTATATTTCACATACAATTACAACTTACATATACATTAATAAAATTAATATATTGTAATTAATGTATACATAACAATTAATACAATAATTATGTGACTGTGTTGATGTAAAATACTATACATACAAACACTTGGTTACACTAGTATAGTTACGTAATACCAGTGATTAATTATTTACACTAATATTACGTAATTGTACTAATATAATTATTAAGCAGTGTGTATGTTTTTAAATTCAAACTACATTTAAAGGTATATATATGTGTTCATAATGAAATGAATGATGTGAGGTGATGTGTTTACTTGTCATCTTTGATTTTACAAATAAACAATCCGACACATGTTTGGTTTCGACCAAACATTTTTGTTTTAGTTCACCTTCGGTTTTACCTGTAAACATAAAAGTAACAAGATTCTTTAGTATGTAATGAGTATAGAACCATTCTATACTAAATTAAGGTTATATATACTCGTAGTAACAAGTGTATATAACCTTATATTTATTTTCACAGGTAAAACCGAAGGTACGCTAAAACAAAAAATGTTTGGTTTCGACCAAAATATGTCAAAACATATTTACCTGTAAAAATAAATATAAGGTTATACACTTGTTACTACGAGTATATATATATAACCTTAATTTAGTATAGAATGGTTCTATACTCATTACATACTAAAGAATCTTTATAATTTTAATTTTCCTCAAGTAGTTGTTAATACTATATTGTTTAATCAAGATACAAATATTTAGAAAACAAGATACGATAGGTAAATTACTACTTGATTAAACAAGAGATATGTACATCCTGGTATATTAGAAATACCTTAATTAAACAAAGATGTGTTATATATGTACAACATATATGTTTTCCAGTTAAATAGCGATATATCCCGCGAGATTTTTATATCCACCTTTTTGATGTGTTGGATAAACAACATCACATAATGATATTGTTTGACCGTATATATGTGTGTTTTCACAAATACAATTTGTGAAATGAGAATTAATACTAACCAACATCTAAGTTTACTGTGACTAAATATCACACTACCCTATCTCAAATACCCTATTTCAGATACCCTCACTCTCTTTTCTCTCTCTCTTCCTCCATTTCCCTATTCTCTCCATTCTTCTCATCCTTTTTAGGTTATAGTAGTAAGTTGGCATTATGTTGTTATTGACAGTGTTAATTTGTGGTGTTTAACAACAAACATTTTGGCGAATTTCTTAAATTCAACCATAGTTAAAAATGTGTAGTTGGAATGTAAATTTTATGTTTTGTAATTATCGACATGTTTTTAACCATGGTTGAATTTAAGAAATTCGCCAAAATGTTTGTTGGTTAACATAACGTAATTTTGTAACCACATTCAATTAATCATGTGTATTATATAAACTATAAATAGGTAAATTGTAAACAATTGAGGTTGGATGAAGAAAAGAGAGAGAGTGTAATAAATAAGTAATACAATAAACAACATAGATTTAGAATTAATAAGTGATGGTGAGAAAGTGTGTGGATAATGAAGAGATATAAGATGGGAGTGTAAAGTAAGAGTTAAATTGATATGTAGTAACCTAGATACTAAATATTTTAATATATATATATATAATTAAATTATCCTGTTTGTAATTTAAAGTTTTGAATCTTTAGTACCTCTTACTATTATGAAAGTAATCATGAATGATAATGTCGTTTTGTCTATTTTAGACAAGAATGTGGTTGTTGATGTGAACAAGTTAAGACGAAGTTCAATCTTTAACGATTTATTAAATTTCAACATACAGGTAATACAATTTCCAGTCCAATATTTGGATGCTGTCAATGTTTACCTATTATACATTCACAATGATATTAATAAGGATTACCCCATTGATATTAATTCTCTCAAGCTCAGTTTTGAACTATGTCATTATTTGGATGATAATGTTTTCTTCACAATGTTAATGGAAAGATTATTAGATAATTTCTCTGAGTACAAGATCATAATCTCGGAGTTGTGTAGTGACATACAAAGAGATATAAACCTTCATCTTCCTTATTGTTTTAGTACATACACTGACCACACTTTCTTCAATGCATGGTGTAAACTTAATATAGATAAGAAAATTAAGGTTGAAGATGTTTTTCACTTATCTACCTTAAGATCATATATTAAACATGATAAAGTAAAGGAAGAATATATACCATTTATTTCAGAAGATAATATAAACTACAAGAAACATGGTCTTGTTAAAATTTGGTCTGAAATAAATGGTAAATGTGTAAATGGTGAATGTGAGGGTGAAGAGAAAGGATCTAAGAATTTATTTCTTGAACAGGAAATTAATTATGAATATGGTAAGCAAAGTGGTATCAACAGACAATGGTATCAGGATGGTAAATTAAAGTACAATAGTATGTATTTAGATGGCACTTTACATGGTATAAGTACATATTATGATGAGGGAGGTAGATATAATGAAACAACACCTTATAATAAGGGTAAAAAACATGGTATCGTTAAAAGAAGTGGTGTATATGAATATAATAACTATGAAGTACATTTTGTTAACAATTTCTATGATGATAACCATGATAGTTGGTATCCGTCTGGTATACAAAAACGCGAGTTTACAAAAACTAATAGTATGTATAACGGCGAATACAAAATATTTTTTGAGGATGGTGTGAACTTGAAATCCTTATGTCACTATCAATGGGATAAATTACATGGAGTGCACAATACATGGTTTGAAAATATATTTAGTAGTACATCTGATAATACACATAATAGTACATCTGTTATTAATAATAGTCAAATGGCTACTTACCACACCTACAAACACGGTAAAAAGACTGGGATATGGAAGGAGTGGTGGCCAAATGGTAATGTACGATATGAATGTTACTACTTGGATGATTTAAAACATGGATATTGTGAGGAGCGTAATCAAGATGGTGAAGTTTTGTATCGTAAATTGTACGTTCACGGTAAAAGGAGTAAAGACTGTTTCTCATATGTAAATTAATCCCTTACTCTAGAGTGTTTAAAATAATTATATTTTAAATATTATGTTATGTTATAAATATTATGTTATGTTATAAATATTATGTTATGTTATAAATATTATGTTATGTTATGAACATCTAATAAGAATTAATTATATGTATAAAGTAGTTTTCTATCTCAGATAGAAAAATAGTATGTATATATATATATATATACATGTGTTCTTAGAATGATAAATTAATTTGTACTTTAATCATATGCATGTGTCAGGTTACAAATAAAATAAGTACCATTTACACATCCATTGTGTTACAATCTAAATTCGTAAATTATATATAATATAGAAGTGTGTGATGTTTATCATTTGAATTAATAATATTTTTAGATATACTATATATTTATTGTTGGTATTTATAAACGTCAACATGGATGTAGAGGAGGGAGGAGGGAGGGAGGGGGGGGGGAGTGGAGGAATAGGGGTATATCCCTATTCCAAATTGATAATTGTTGTAGTGTTTAATAAATAAGGTCAATAGCAAAAAGAGAGTTTGATGTCTTTAGTCAACTTTTCTATCAATGACAGTATTGTTTCGGTACCATATGAAACTGCTATTAATTCTGTCATAATCAAACAGCTATTAGTTAACGTTAGTAACGGAGATCCAATTCCTATTCCTATTCCAAGTAAATTTGAACAGGCAATTAGTAATTACAAGTCTTTCTTGTTTGGTGACAAACCATCTATTGATAATGCCTATTTGTTGTTGGAATGTTTTAAATTTGCTAATTATTTGGAAGATAATAATTATTTTAATTACTTACTAACACATTTGTTTGAAATGTGGTCTGAAGTATCTTTTATCGTTTACGGTGACGACATAAGTAACCAACTACGATACGATATCCTACAACATTGTCCATTTGATTTCTTACCACAAAAATTTCGTAATGATAATGTTTTCATCGGACAATGGTTGGAACTTAACCAAAATAAAACTGTCATAGTTAATGGTAACACTATGTACCATATTAATGAGATTGACAATATTAACGAGTTTTTAATCCCGACTAGTAGTCAGGAGGTTAATTTGATTAGCTATCATGTTGTGTGTGATCAGGGTCGGAGAAATATCTTAAAGTATATTTGGTGTAAAGATATAACACAAACTAAACAAGATTTCACTCCACTTATTAATCTCGTCATTAATGACAAAAGACAAGGACCATGGAAGGAATGGTATACAAGCCATAATAGACAACTCAAAAGTAAAGGTTATTACGATAATGATAAAAAACATGGATTATGGGAAGAATGGTATAATAATGGACATTATCAGAGAAAAGGTTTTTATGATCATAATGACAGTCATGGATTGTGGGAAATATGGTATAATACTGGACATATCTATTGTAAAATTTATTTTGTTAATGGTAAAAAAGAAGGATTATGTGAATCCTGGCATAATAATGGAAAACTTGAGAGTAAAGGCTATTACATCAATAGTGATAAACACGGATTATGGGAAGAATGGTATGATAATGGACAACTTGAGAATCAGGGTGCTTACAAAAGAGGTGGAAAAGAAGGATTGTGGAAATTTTTTGATCGAAATGGTAAAACTCATCAGCAAATCCAACTATTAATAAATAATTGTTTTGATATTAACAGGATATAATAACTAATAACCCACTAGGTGTTTCACAATCCTTAACCCATAAATAACCATGTGTCAATAAGACCTACTAGTTTGGGTGTTTTTTTGTCTACTTTGAATATTAAACATTAAACATTATTTAAAGATATACCTATATATATATATATATATTACAAGTTAAACTTGTAATTATCGTTTTAGCGAAAAACATTGATAAATATCATTGATGTTATTACACATTCAATATAGTTATTAATAAAATAAAATATATATATATTGTAATTTTAATATTTCTGAGATGTGTTAAAATTACAAAGGTTACAATAACATACTTTAGTTGAAATATATATATATATATATATATATTAATTATACAGATAATTAATTAAACCCAATCTATATATATATATATAGTAAACTATATACTTATTAACATATTCAATACACTAACAATGTTTAACTTAACAGTATTCAACTAAGATGATAAGAATAATAATACTAAACATTGTTTGTTTAGACTTACATGAGTCCATATGTATTGTAGAGTTGTATAATACATATATCAAAGTTACAAATATTCAAACGTTCAAATATTCTATCATGTATAACATTTACACATATTAATTTAACAAGATATACTAATAAAGTTAGTATATGTTTTATGTTTGTAATAGTAATTGTACCACATGTATACAAATTTACATCTTACAATGTTTTACATGTGATTTTAAGAATTAGGTTACTTACATTTTTATGTTGTATCCTACATTAAAAGTATTTTGGTATTGTGTATATACTATTCAATGTATAAAAACTATACATGTTTTAATCTAGTAACAAGTATTACAAGTATATGTTTATTTTCTTTGTTTATAATTAGTATGATCACATATTATCTGTGTTCTTAATCAAACACAATAATTATGTGATTGTACTTGTAACTATATTGATATAAACTTAATTGTAATTAACCATTTACATAATATTTGTGGGTGGTTAATTACACGGGTATCATGTAATTATACTTAGTACTCTACTATAAACTATATTAATCAAACAAACATTTTTATGTTAACCAGATAACGTACATAAATTAAAAATATCTCTTATTGTTATTAATATTATTATCTTTACAATAAAGATAAAATTATAGGAAGAGATTAACTATTCATATACATTACTTAATTTTACATATTGATATAATAATATTGTTATTATATATCTCTGTTATATAATAACAATATTATTATATTAAAAACAAACATATGTAGTAACTTTAGATGTTTGGATATTTGGATTTAATCCTAATTGATATGTAACAAATATAATTAAGTGAAAAACATACATACACACAAGAGTTTTAACTATATCTAGTTTCCATATTGCATTCTTTTTATTTTTAAACATGAATAAAAGCAGTAATACATATTGTATTACTATATATTATAAATTAAGACTATCTCAAAAAAACATCATGTAACATGTTATTATAATATGTTATTATAAAATACAGTTTTCTGGCGTACTGTAACATAAAAATATCGAAACAAGTTGACTCCTTGAAGGAGTCAAAACATAATTAACTAGTTTATTATTACCTTAACACCGTTGACATATTCACCATCAAAGGTAACGTTACCATCGAGATCATACTCAATCCAATGACCGTGTTGTTCACCATCAACGTAATGACCTTCAGAATCAATAGATTGCTTATCATCGTTATACCAATCTGTCCAAAGACCATTTTCCTTACCATCAACAAAATGTCCTGCAGATTCAAGTGTATGATGAACATTGTTATACCACTCTATCCAAAAACCATTTTCCTTACCATCAACATAATAACCTTCATATTTAAGTGTATGGCGACAAGCGCAGCGCAGCCATTTCTCTTTAGGTATACCTTCGGTATGTTTTTCATTGATTTCTCTTTGAGTATTATACCACTCTCTCCATACACCATGTTTTTTACCATGAACATAACAACCTTCACATCTAGGTGTACGTTGTTCACCGTTATACCATTCTCTTAATGGACCATCTCTCACATTATTATCATAATTTATTTCCTTTATAATATTATCTTTACAATATATGGTTTCCCTTTTATATCCTATTTCTACAGTACCAAAGTTCATCTCATTATCAATCTGTCCTGTAACACCAATGTCTGATTTACCATTTATTGTATGATATATAGTGATAATTTTTTGGTTGTATTTATCGAATGTTTCAACATTGTTATAATACGTTTCACTATTATTATTAACTTTAGTTATGATATTTTGATTAAGTTTATTCCATTGTTTCATGAATGAATTGTTGTCTAATAGATGTTTCGGAACAAAATCGTAAGGTGAATGGACAAAGAAAGACCATTGTAAGTCATCATTAAAATCATTATACACCATAGTACACATACTAGACCATGTATTAAAAGTTTGTTGAACTAGATATTTAAAATACTTATCATCAATGAATAGTGTATTGAGTTGAAAGCATAAAAGTAACTGTCGTTTGTTAATAATTGGTGTTTCATTATCTCTCAAATACTCAACATAATTGCTGACAACTGAATAGTATTTGTCGGGAATTGGGATGACAACATCTACATTACCAAATGACTTCACAACATCTTTTATGTATTCTGAGCTGGTATTATCATCATCATACAGAATGTTATATTCTCTGTTATGACATGTAATAATGGGCATTTTGTATCACCAAGATAACTTAAGTCAATTTATTTACATGTTAAAAATATACTATCTAATTCAACACGACAAATATTAAACATACTTAATTAACTATCGTAACGTTAACTACGAAATATTTACATTACATATATTACATAATACATTTTGTTACCCAATATTGTCGTTTACATTATTTTGATTGTTAAACATGTAATAGTACATAATGTACTACCAACAAATCTTATTTATATTCTTTTATTACATTCATCCAATTTAATATTTATATTAGTACAATTATATAAGCGGCAAACACAGTGAAAGAGAAAAAGCAGGCCGCTTGTGATAAACCGAAGGTGAGCTGCGCTAAACGTAGTGAAAAGCCTTGGTCTTACAAAAGGCTAATATTTGTACTTCCAATTAACTACAATCATCATGTAATTATGTTAATGTGAATGAGTAATTATCAATGTAAGTAACATATAATAGTATTATAGTAATACTTGTATAATTAAATACTCATTAATACCAATATTATCACATTATAGATGTGGTTAGTTGAATACGCGAATTTTATGTAATTGTACTTATATTTAACGAAGTTAATCTGTCACTTAATTTCATAGTTATTTCCGTAGGATAGCTGATGGTTGAACTATCACTTCATTTTATTGTCCAGCTATCACTTCATCTCACACTTCATCTCACACTTCATCTCACACTTCATCTCACACTTCATCTCACACTTCATCTCACACTTCATCTCACACTTCATCTCACACTTCAGACCAGACCAGACCAGACCAGACCAGACTAGACTAGACCAGATTAAACCAGAGAAGGATCAACCTTCGGTTTATACTTGTATTAATTACATAAAACTTATGTAACCAACTAACTACAATATACTATGTAATTAATACGGTTAAAATAATAAACATCTATAATTATTATTATTATTCAATATGTTGTTGAATAACAATTAACATATCTAATTACCATAATATTACAGTAAAAACATTTGATACTTACATGAATTTTATCTTTCCTGTCCTTTCCTTTTCCCTCTCTCCCTCTTCCCTCTCCCCCACCAATCCACACCCATCTAGCTATCATCGTAAGTAAGTAAATAAATAAAATTGCAAGAAATAGTTTGTTATGATAAAGATTAAATATAATTGTATAATACAATGTTTGTTACTTAGAATAACGAAAAATCAAACACATATCCCATTAATAACTTTAACATAAAAAATACAAGTACTCCACACTAAAATTATTTACGAAATTAAATGTGGTGTGAGTAATAATTTTAATATTAGTTGTATACAATAATTTAAACAATATGATACACACACATATATACGAATGATCATTGTAAATATGTTAAAATACAGAACTTAGTTCGCAAACACAAACATTATTGCAATCCTTTAAATATTGTAGACATACTAATGTATACTTTAAATATATTACTTTATACATTTTGTGATAGTTTAAATATTAAGGTAAAATAATTGGAGATAGTCTATTACAAACTAAAATACATAAATATTAATTGTGTTAACTATAATAATTATAATTAAAATATATGAATAAAGCATTCACCACCCTACAATGTAAAAGTAAACCGGAGGTTGGTCCTTCTCTGGTCTGAGGTGTGAGATGAGATGTGAGATGAGATGTGAGATGAGATGTGAGATGAGATGTGAGATGAAGTGACATCTCGACTGATGGTTGAACTATCATCTCATAGTTGATATGAGCTATACTAAAAACATCACTTTATTGTTTTAAATAATATAGTTATTATACTTTATTACAATTACAATTACAATTAATTATTTTAACCTCGAATATTTTTTCATCCCAAACAAATTTAAGGTATAACCAAGTATTAATACCTTAATTGTACTCAATCATACCTTTAAACCTAAATTAAATTTAGGTTATACCTTGGTTACTACAAGTGTAATCCTTATCTTTACTTTTACCAACATATTTTAACCTCGAATATTTTTTCATCCCAAACAAATTTAAGGTATAACCAAGTATTAATACCTTAATTGTACTCAATCATACCTTTAAACCTAAATTAAATTTAGGTTATACCTTGGTTACTACAA
>Ga0302300_1000162_pt1 | contig 56674 bp, 48 predicted proteins | sample III_Palsa_E1_1_FD_198756 | JGI IMG/M metagenome (GOLD analysis project Ga0302300, IMG submission 198756) | Peat permafrost microbial communities from Stordalen Mire near Abisko, Sweden - III_Palsa_E1_1 | ecosystem: Environmental > Terrestrial > Soil > Palsa > Peat permafrost | place: Sweden...
TTGGCATTTGTAACACGTAAACAGATTGAACACTCCATAACTTCTAATGTAACTTTACTATGCATAATATTTATGTTATTTTAATATCACCATTATTAATGAGAATGTGTTCACTGTGTGACACATCAACTAGTCAGTTTGTATTACCAAATGTCATGTTAACACTTTACGTAAACATTAATTACTACTTTTGTCATGACTGTTAACCTTACATATCATAGTTTAACATGTAATTTGTGGTAATACATCTTGTTAGTTAAAAAAATAGTGTAGTAATAAGTATTACACTACTAACAACATTAATACGTCGTTATATCATTGAATCTTGTTATTGTCATGGTCCAAACATGAGAATTTTACATCATAAACTACCATACGGTATTTTCGATACTTGAATTAGATTGTTGTTTATAACCTTTATGTCAAAACTTTATGTTTAAACACAATATATAATATATCTTATCTATGAATACTTAACTCGATATGTTTAACATTTTTAGATGTTGTAGTTGTATGTTACATATTGTTAAATGTCCAGTTAATCTTATTATACAATCCTAAGTTGTATAACATTAGATGTTAAGATTGTAACAATACTAAATTATTGTTTAGTTAACCAACCGATATTTGACCTTTTATTGCATAACACTTATCTTTTTACAGTTTGGTAATCCTGTATATTACAGTTGTATGATATTAGATGTGACTTTTAACATTCTGGTATGTTACTTTTTATAACAATATAGAGTGTATTGTTGTTTGTATTGTTATCTACTAGTAATGTTGGTTTAGTCTAACTTGTTTAATATTAATTACAGTAGGCAGTTTAGTGTCATTACTGTAGTTAATAACGCTACCGTGTAATGATTACATTGTTAAGTATTTGGAACCAAGTTAACAAGTATAAAATGTACTGAACAATAAACATAATACTTAAATTTAACATCTTGTATAGAAGTTGTAATATGCAACACTATTAAAGTATTAAAACTATAGATGGTATATACTTTCATGTCAAAAGTTAAAAATTTTGTCTGGTATGACAAAAGATAAGAACATATGGAAAAATACAAAACTATATACAATATGTAGTTTATTACAAATTACAGACATGAAACAACATGTGTTACACCTTCTAATATCTTTTGCTTTGAAAGTTATACTTGTTTGACAAATTGTATACAAGAATACAATAACAAACAATGTATGAACAAGAAGAAAATTGTCTTCGAGAGATTATACATGTATGTAAATATAAAAGTAATATTTACATACACATAACATGTAATGAACAAGAATATAAACATAGATATAACCATGTGTTATAACAACAAAATAAATAAGTACTACTAAATTACAGATTGTTAATCTACTATTTAACCACTTTCCTATCAAGAGACAATAAAATTACCATTATATGTCAAGATGCATATTTACTTTGTTACAAAGTAAATTATAGTTGTAATTACAATTACAGACTCCTACATTTATTATTGGAGTAGTTAAGGTTATTGTTAGATTACAACCTTAACACATACTACTCTAATGTAATGACTATTCTCTTCTACAGTGTGTATAAGATCATTCTAATCATTAGAATATTCAACAGTTATAACATTTATACAAACTGTCAACAGAACAAAACATATCTCTGTTGTATTGTTGTTACTCAGAATATCTTTACATCTTGTAGATGTAAAATAATATTACTTCATGACATTAACATGGTTAGTGGAGAGAAATTGGTAACAATACAATTTGTATACTTGTTGGTGTTACCTATGTCCTATTATTTGTTTAAATTATTTAGTGTATATTACACATATTTTTGTTATAACATGTTGTAATACATTCTACCTAAAAATAGTACATTGTGTATTACTAACTTGTTGTGACCCGTTTGTAAATCCAATGTTTACAAATAAAACAGTAAATAATATGTCATGTTCACTAAATGTTTACTAGGTATGATAACTCAGTGTGTCTTAGTAACAATTACATGCTATTCGTGTAGGCAACTATCCACGACCATCATGTGAATATACAAGTATGAGTAAGTGGTTACTTGCACACATTGTTTTTATATATTATTTGTATGATCACATAATATTTGTGTAAGCAACATTCCACAAATATTATGTGATCATACTAGTACAAAAATGTATGACACGTTGGTTTTGTTGTAATTACAACAAAAATGTAAATGTAGTAAGGTAATTGTTGTTATGATAGGAAAATAGTTATATGTTGGAGTTTACAAAGAGACATTAAGACAAAGAGGAACAGAATGGATAATACGGTATCTAGAGAATTAGATATCGAGCAACTACGGGTTGTTGATTAAACACTTCTTAATTCAGAGACATTAAACTTGTCATCGAATGAGAATAAGTACAAAGTTACTTTGTAGCAAAGTAACTTACAACCATAATATAAAACAATTAACTGTCATGTATTAGTTATATGTCACCCATATTTTTGTGTTCAAGATGGTGTGTACACACCATGTTATAAGTGTAAATTGTTCACTATTTCGAATAGTAAAAATAACAGTAATTATGTTTAAGTTATAAAAAATAACAGGTAAACTTAACATGTTAAACATGTGTAAATATCTTGATGAGGATAATATGTTCATAACAACAATGTAATTATCACCAACAGTAACACTTTAATTATTAGAGAGATAAACTCATTGTACAAATTTTAAAGTTACAATACTCTTCCAAAGATGTACAACAATATATCGATTGAAGGATACACATTTCCTCCCTCCTTTCCAAACAAGATTAACTTCACAACCTTACCATCAACACGTGTAATATAATCTTGTTTTTTACTACTGTTAGTAACATCATAATATACATATTCTAACCATTTTATCTTTGATGACATGAGGTTTACTAATATAAACAGTATATATTAATAATGCCTAATATAGTAGTTACTCATAGCATTAAGTTTGTTGTAATTCCTAACATACATAAATATAACGATAATTGGAATTGTAGATATATGTATATAGGCTGATTGGTATTAGTTATAAATACACACATTTTAACTCAAACTGAAATTTTTTGCAACTCATGGTAGATACCGTTTTTTCAACATCTTCATAGGGTTACATGTTTGTCGTTGTGTTTAACACCTATAATTTAAAGTAAATATTACTTTACTCAATACAATTGTCTCTTAATAAATATATTAAGAGGTAACTTTACTTGTTGGTAAATATTGGTATGTTTATTTGCACCAAACAAGACCAGTGTTTGTTTTTTATCACTACACGTTAATCTACTACTTGTTATCTATACTTGTTTCTGTCTACGTTGTATTTTACAAATTAACATATTTTTAACAACTTATACTCTATACCATGTCTTTTTAGTGTATTACTAGTCTGACACTATACAACTGTTATGATAACCAATATTTTTAAGTAAGTATGTCTCGTTGTGTAATACAATTTATGTTTAGTACGTATGTGTGTTATTTCGAATAACACTATCCTGACCAATTTAATTATACATATACATATACATAATATGACTACTATATGTACAATATTATCATGACTGATATCAAACCTATAATTTGTTGCGGGTTTCTATAATTACAATACTACACACTTGTAATTTTATGACATCTACTTGTTACCACTTGTTGTTATTTAAAATAACAACTATGTCGGTTATAAACTATAATAAGTAAAAATACATGTGCTTTTCTAAGGCAAGTATCATCACAATGGTTATAATAGTATTAGATTATTAACATGTTAAAGAGATAAGTAGGAAGAGAGAAGATGTATGACATAGTCAACAGGTTGTAATCTAGGAAACAAACAGTGGGAATTGTCAAAACATACCAAGATATAATAACACTAAGATGTGTGTGTGTTGTTACAAAACAACATGATACTTAACATAACTTATGTTATGTAACATGTTAACCATTTAATTTTAAATTACCAACATAACAAGTGTGTAGTATAATGGAGTACTAAAATATTAAAATTATAGTATGGTAACCAAAAAGGTCGAAGTTTCGGTTTTGTTTGTTTACAGGATGTAGACAAGCAGACAAAAACAAGCATACACAACATAAACAACAATATAGTATGTATTGTTACAACAAATATTTGTATTAAGTACTTTAAACTTTACATGATTTAACTTTCACTCATTACAGATTGTATTTTAACATTTTAATCTAAGGTAACCAATAACTCATCTAATAATTGTTAATAAATCTAAACTAGACAGGTGCCTGTGTCTTACACATCTTATATATTTTTGTTTTTGTCTACTTGTCCACATTCTGTAAATAAACAAAACCGAATCTTTGACCTTTTTGGTTACCATACCATAATTTTAATGTTTGTCTAACTGTTACATATTACATCTATGTTACAACAGGAGATAAATTAAGTAATAAACATGTTATTCATAACAGTAATTACCTAATACTGTAATTTTGGTTAATTTTGTTTTAATATGTTATGATAACATATTATACACCATTACTAAACCTGTTAAACTTACCTAAACTTTTGTTCGATGTTAATTTTGGTATCACATACAAATATACCTAGAGGAGAATTATATGTCTAACCTACAATACCTTGTTTTTAAACACCTTAATGTTCTAGCATAATATAATTGTTGTCAGGTACGTTATATTTGTATACTCTTATTATTGTACATTACAAATTTATATGTTTACATCTTTTATTAGGGTAGCTTTACATGATTAACATAAAACAGTATATTACACACCACTAAAATATCTTGTTGTCTTATTATTGTTATAATTTAACTCCTACATTTTTGTGTCATGAGTTAAAATTTTTTACAACTGATGATATTAACACCTATTTTAAACATTTTAACAACCTCTAGTAATACAACTGTTATGTTATATATTAACATTAGATAATCTAATTCTTCTTTGGTACACAACATATATTAATATGTGTATGTGTTATTTAAATATATGTTATGATACTATCATAACATATAAATCACTAGAGATAAGTTACTTGTAGATATAGTAGATAAATATAATCCTGTAATCAAATATTAGTAAACGATGTTATATACAATAATATATTGTATAATACTAAATTGTGCTTATTGGTATTGTCTTAGATAATACACATTCGGTATAAGTTATAATATGTCGAGACCAAATTACCTAAAAATAACATCTAGTATAACATTTGTGTTATGTAGGGTAATCGAAATATTAAAAACAGGTTCTAATATCATCAGATGTAAAAAATTTTGGTTTACTGTAACACACATACACTTTACATTACAAGAGTAGGTATCAAGTGGTAGTGACACATAATTAAAGTTGTAACTAACAATATGTAGTAATAATGTATTACTACTACAGTAGATGAGATACTCATCTTCTAAAACCATCTTACTTCGATGTGCTAGATATGTTTAACATGCACACCTTTTTGTTTTGGTTGAGAGTGTAAAGAATAAAGTTAAAATTTAACATGACTACAAATGTATATAGTATTAACAATACATCCAAGCGGTAACATTACGCATATACAAAAATTAAAATCTTAACACTTCTCATATGATAGAGATATATAACTTAATACTAAACTATTTAGTGTTAAATTAGCTTACCTGACACTAAAAATATAAGTAACAGTTATCTGTGTTGATAATAAACTAGTAACTTGTACTAACCTAATCCAAACAATATACACACTGGTTACAGTTACATCTTGGATGTAAGTTATATTTAAATGGTGTAATATACGTTGGATATACAAACATTGCGCAAATTAGTTAGATGAGTAACATTTATGTAATCGATGTTTCGTTTTCATAATAAACAAAGTAAGGGTTCATAACCAATTTATATTGGATGTATATTAACTATTAAACATATTGACTCTAGTTTGATATGTTATTAACTACACATCCAATTATCATGATAGTAGTAGGTATTATAATTGTTCGTTACAATAATATACAATATACTATTAGTTGTTCATAGTTTGTTTATAAAGAAGAGCTAATATGTTCTTTCTCTACTCTTATGTTTCCTTCCTCCGTTCCAATAAACAGTAACATTTTACAATCAAAACAACAGACAACAAACAACTATTCTTTCTTGACAAATTTTTGTTTGTTTTGACATATATTAGTGTTAATCAATGATAATTACATAATTACTGTGCAGGCAACTATTCACATAATGACTGTGGACACGCTAATACTATCAGACAGTATTATTTGTATAAACATAACTTGTATAAAAATAACTTACATGACCCACATAATATTTGTGGTTCCATTACCTACACATATTTTATGTAATTGCACTAAAATAAAATAAGTATAACAAGGTAACTTTGTTGTAATTAAAATACAACATTATGTAAATAAAACAACTAGATATTACATGGTATATATATATATATAACGAACGTTACATTATGGAATTAGTAGACAGATAGAATCAAAAAATAGATATACTTAGTGAGTAATATGTGATACAAAAAATACTTAAACAATCAATTATTGGTTAGATATTTCTAACAAAGGTACTAATCTTGTTATTAGTTATAAGATGGATACAAATTTACTTTGTAGTAAAGTAAAAAAAATACACAACCAACAGTATGAGACACAAAGTTGTAATATCTTCATTATAGTCTTTTATATACATATCTTATGTGAGAAATTAATATTATCTTTCACTACTTCTTGTGTTCAATTAATGCATGTACATGCATGTTATAAGCATAAAATACTCACTATTTACAATGTTGTGAAAATGGTAATTGTTTTAACATAACATAACAGTATTAACTGTAGTACGTTATTATTTTGTTTAATAACAATGACTAACAAAATGTTTACAATCTGGTATAGTGTTGTTGGTATAACAAATGTTGTATTGGTATCTTCGAGATATCAAACGATTGTGATCTTTAGTTATAACTATACATATATATCATATACAATATGTTTCTAACTTATGTTATGTTCACATTACAAAAAATATAACATTATTTTAATTGTATTTTGTTAGTGTAATGTTATGTTAAGTTGTTTTGCATCTCAGATATGCAAAGTTAGTACCGTTTAGTGATCAGATAAAGAAGCATAAAAGTCAAACTCCTGTTCAAAGAATAATATATCATGGCACTTCGTTGGGTTCAATCTTATTTGTTCCAAATACTCAATCGTCTGTTGCTTGTTTTCAATACAGTAAACTTCAGCCGATTCTTGGTCACAGATTAATTTGGTAGCTAAAACGTCAATCTCACCATTAGACAAATCACGCAGTTTATTGTGAACAAACTTGTTGATGTCATTTTGAAGATCATCAATCCACATAGATTCTAAAACTACAATGTTAGGGTTTTTACATAGTGCTTCAGCTGTTGTTAATTTACACATATTATTAAACTGTTCAGTAGCCAACTCTTGTGAAATATCGAACTCATCAGCAATTCGTCCAATTATGCCCTGTTTATCACTATCGGTAACATTACGAAGACGATACATGTAGTATGTAATTGACTTCATCATATCTTCATTAGCCTGTTGCTTCATAGACTCAAAGAAGGCTAACAGTTGTTTCACACCATCATCGTTAGACATTTTGTTCATCACACCACACACAAACATACACACTAAACTTCATTTTTATCCACAGTAACAAACATATAATAACATTACATTAATAACAAACCATCAAAATAACAAACTTAACATCGTTAATATATTATTTTCTAATACTATCTTTTTATGTTTCTTCTATTATAAATCCATGACATAATGATATGATGTTGTGATATGATAGATGTTGTTAACATAACACACACATTTAATATATGTAATGAAATTATGTTGTATAACCTACTATGGTAATATTGGTTTACTACCCAAAGTAGTAAATGGTTATTTTTAAATGTTACTGTTGTTAGATACAAATTTGTATATTTGGTGACATATGTCATAATATTGATCATGACATAAAGATGTTTGCTATCACGAATATTTTTTGTTCAACCATTTTTCTATTCTGTGCAAATAGATTTTAGTACCTTGAATACTATTTCACCACAGCTTGATGGGTGTTCCATACTCGACTGTTAATGCAAGATTAGAAGGTGTGTTATGACAACAAGTATTTCAAACAACTCTGTTTTATCATCAAAGTGTAAATTACTGTCGTTGAGATAGAGACTGTCAATTACTCTTGTCCTATCATCACCAGTAAGATTGGTAATGTAATGTTTGACATAAACATTGTACTTATTACCATCTGGGCCCACACTATTAAACATTTAACGTTACATACAAGTACGTTACATATGTGTCAATTTTGCTCACTTGCCTATTTATACCTTCCAACAAGAAGTTTACATACTATTAACACATTCAATCAACTGTTATATCTTCCAATAAGATATGTTTATATCATTAACACATTAAACTAATTGTTATAACACGTTTAACAAGTTAATAACTTGATGATTACGATATATTTTCATTAACCGGGTTAATGAAAGTTTAGGTTTATGTTTCTACTATAGTTTGTACTAACCATGTTGTGGCAACCAACAACCATTCCAAACCATAAAACGATGTATGTAACATAAAAAATATTATACAGTGGTATTAGTAATATTTAGTTTAAGTATTACATATTAACATCAATATATACACAATGATTATTAGTTACTGTAATATACAATTACTACTTTGTGTATATATATATATATATATATTTGCAACACCGTTATAATGTTTACTAGTAAACATAACATGTTTGTTAGTCAATACAACATGTTTGTTAGTCAATACAACATGTTGCATTGATAGAATTATAGGTATGTAAGTTATTTTAGTGCGAAAAGATTATAGCACATAGTAGAGTATAAAAATGATCTAGTTGGATATTTGGTATTGACAGTGGAGGTATAAATTGTTGTTATCATGACAGGTGATAAAATAGCATGTTATGATGAACAAGCGAATAAGACTAAGATTGACAAGTTGGATAAGGAGTTAAAGCTGTACAAACAGTCCAGGAATGAGACAGGATTTGTCTATAGTCCCTACTCCTGTATTGTAGCCTTAACATTATTGGTAATTACATGTTACATGACAGCTTATAGTTGGTACGTGTATAACACATTGACAGGACCCTGCAAAGTTCATAACCAGGTACACCTGTCCAATGACATCCAACATTTTGACAACTACACTATAGAGTTTAACAATGTAATAATTAACATCACAGATGTTCACGTTAGTAATGTCATTATGTGTACGTACTTAATCACAACTAATGAGTTGAGAGTTGGATCCATAATCACAACACGAACTGTATCCCTCTTATGTACAGGTTGGATGATGTTGTTCTTGGCTGACCTATTCTTATTTCTGTTCATTCGTGATGTTTACCACCTATGTTATATCCTTTATAAGATACATCACAACGAGAGACAATTGTGGCACCTTCGAGGCAAACTAGTTTGAACTCCAACACCCATTTACACATTCATCTATTAGTTCATTTACCCTCTCATACACAACACATACACAATTTATTTACAATACAATATTGTAAACATTCAAACAATAACTCATTCAAACAATAACTCATTCAAACAATAACTTATTCAAACAATAACTTATTCAAACAATAACTTATTCAAACAATAACTTATTCAAACAATAACTTATTCAAATAATAACTCATTCAAATAATAACTCATTCAAATAACAAACACATACATGAATATAATTATATACTCATGAACGTAAATGGGTAATTTAAGTACCATTACATGGCAATACGTGTAGGCAAGGATCCACAAACATTATGTAACTTAAAATATGTAATTACTAGTATATTCACATAATGTTTGTGGATTACTGCCTACACAGATGGCCATTTAATTGCACTAATATAACAAATAAATAATCTGTAATATAACACTAGAGATAGTAAATATCAAATAACCAACATATGAAATAACCAACATATAAAATAATATTACATTGTATAGTAAAGTAATAAACAAATAAATGTTATTGTTGTTGTAATGACAAGATAAAAAACAACATAACAGTTTTAACACTAAATCAATATAAAATTTATATACATATGTTTACAATACTATATTGTAAATAATATAACAACTAACTATTTGAGTAAATAACGTAATTATACATTAGTATACATAACTTAACACTGTGAACATGGTTTAGTGTTATAAATAACGATTACTATTATAAATATAGTTTATTGTTACTATTAATAGTGTGTTTGTGATTTGGAATCACAAAGTGTAATGTTTATTATTGTGCTAACACACATTTATATGTGTGTATGTATGAGTGTTGGTGGGTAATTTTATTCTTCACCATCATCACTGCTGAACTCATCATTAGCATTATTATAGTCATTGTAACTAGCGGTGTTAACCGTTGTCTTGTTATAATAAGAAGTTGACCATGGAATGGGACTCCTAACTACAGTTTGATAGTCAATGGTGGGAGCAGATGGTAAGGTTTGACATTTAGTTTGTAGACGATCACACTCATTACTGCCAAAAACTGGATGTAGATGATAGGCATCAATCCAATAATCTGGATAGTATGAACTCGTTCTATCACTATCACAGTTCAGGTGATAGCCAAACTGTGGTGGATTTGATTCCATGACCATGCCATTATAGTACATAATGACTGTCTCATCATCATTGGTGAACACAATATTGTGGATATGAACCTTTGGATCCGGATATAAACTCATGTCAATTGGACCATTACTAACAGCCATGTCCAATAGTGTTTGCATTGTAACACTGTTGAAATTCGTACTAACCACATAGTTTGATGGAACACTAATTTTAATACCAACTGGTGATGCCAAATCATCTGACTTACCTGAATCATCTTTCTCACTGGTCTTATTCGATTCATGTGACTGTTGTGTTGCAGTGAGAACTTGCTTACTAATAAACTTACATAGTTTGTATTTTCCAATGAAATAGTTAATGTCAAAGTCAGATAGCTTAATACTATACTCTCCTTGATTGTTAACCTTGTAAGTTAATCTATCTTCTGTCTGTACAATCACCACATCAGTGAAAAAGATAATAATTGTCTCCTCCTTATTCGATGCTACAACATCCTGCAGGTTCATCTCTTTACAAGAGAAAATTAACACCATGTTTAATGTAACTAACATTTTACAGTAAAAATTTCAATTACATCTTAATAACTAAAACATCTTAATAACTAAAACATCTTAATAACTAAAACATCTTAATAACTAAAACATCTTAACAACTAAAACATCTTAATAACTAAAACATCTTAACAACTAAAACATCTTAACAACTAAAACATCTTAACAACTAAAACATCTTAACAACTAAAACATCTTAACAACTAAAACATCTTAACAACTAAAACATCTTAACAACTAAAACATCTTAACAACCTATAACTTTAATATAAAGTGTATAATTATTATGAGTGGTAAGTTAAACTTACCACATATAAAAAATAATTGGTACTTCTCAGTCGAGATAATTACAACTCACCTAATTAAAAGTAACATGTATTATATCTAACTATTACTTTAAGTTATGTTATAACATAATGTGTCAAAAAGTATCATCCATTACAACATGTCTGAATTTCATACAGTTATACAAACACACAATTATGTATACATCACATTAAATTATCAAACAAAGTATATTTGGTATACTTTTACATATGTTGACCTATAGATATAGTATGATAAGTTATATAAGTTTGTGACTGTTTTGGATACTAAAATTTTGTGGGCATTTAGACTGTATTAAAACATTAAAACATTAAAACATTAAAACATTAAAACATTAAAACATTAAAACAATATTAACCTTGTTAATATTTTTACTTTTTATACTTGTCACTGTAATAAAGAGTCTCGACAAGTTCTAACCACTGTGGTGTGTCTGGAAATTCTTCATGTAACTGTTGTAGGAATGTTTCAGGATCGTGAATGTCTTGTAAGTACTCATTAATTACGGTTATGGCATCAGAAGCATGCTCCTCGATGTATTGTTTCTTGAACATGTTGACAGCAACTTCATCATCAAGCTGTTTAATACAGTAACTGAGTGACTCGTATTTCAATCCGCATTCAAGCTCACATCCAGGCCTAGACACAAAAACATGTTTTTCACATGTTGTATTTGTTTCACACAATTCAGTTAGTTGATGTGTGTTATCATCATGACATGTATCATGCTGCATATTTAAATCATGTGAGTTATGTGTATGTGAATTATGTGTATGTGAGTTATGTGTATGTGAGTTATGTGTATGTGAGTTATGTGTATGTGAGTTATGTGTATGTGAGTTATGTGTATGTGAGTTATGTGTATGTGAGTTATGTGTATGTGAGTTATGTGTATTTGAGTTATGTGTATTTGAGTTATGTATGATAGTGAAAGGAAAGATATCCTGTAAATGTTGGATTATCATGACAACTTCGACTAGAAAGGCTGGATTTTGTTGCTTGACATCATCAAGAGTTACAATACCCGGATGATACAAAAACATGTTAACAAACATGTTGAGACCTCGAAATCCTGACGACCATAGGCGAAGTGTTAAGTCTAGTTCGAACCATGTAAAGTGTCGCATTTCATCAGCGATAAGATGCAAGTAGGTAACAATATCAGACAGAATATCATGATTGTTACAACAGGTAATAAATTCACTCAACTCATCGTGGGTAGAGAGACCAGCATTAATATCATGTTGTCTAATAACACCAAATTCATACTTATGTAAATGTTTACGACTATCGGGACATGCAACAAAGCAGGTGTCAGCTGCCCGCACGACACTATCAACAGTTGACCAGTTTAGATTTAAAAGTCGAGACCTGAGTGATACCATTTTACTGATTTAACAGTCACTATTACAACATACAAACATCAGTTGTATAATTATATATACATATATAAATACATATACAACTGATAAATGTCACATTAGTTTAACAACAAATTCATGTCACAACATATTGTTGACACCAGTCAAAATCCCAACCATCACTGTGTGAATATGGATGGTAATGACCATAGTAATTATGATAATGTTATTTGTGATGATATTACTCAAGGTAACGAACACTTATTACCTCCAGTATACTCCTCGTCTAATTGTCACACTATAGTAGTTAATGACTCTCATATCAATGAAATTACTAATAATAGTAACAGTCTAATCCAGCTACAATTACCAAACTATTGCATGAGTGAACAGACACAATTATTATCACAATCATCATATATGTCATTACCATCACCATTACAATCACCTCCGCCACCACCATACACATTACCATTATATACAACACAACACTTACCATCATCTACAACACAATACTTACCATCATCTACAACACAATACTTACCATCATCTACAACACAATACTTACCATCATCTACAACACAATACTTACCATCATATCAGGAGTGTAGGCAAAATTCAGATCAAAACGAACAACAGGAATTATATCTATCAACACGAGAAGATGTTGACGCTTTTGACCGCAGGTTTCAAAAACACACACTGTGTTTATGTATTGTTGTCATAATGTTCATAGTTGGTGTTATTCTCAAACTATCCAATACCATATAACAGTTACATCACACATACTATTCATAGTGTTTGTCTTCTCTTTTCATTCCTTCCTTTCTTTCTTTCTCCTTTCCTTTGTTTCCCATACTATCTACTTCACATGTATATATTACAATAATCATATACATAAATAATTACATACTTGGTATGTAATATATCTATTTTCACTAGTTCATGTATTGTTAAACATACAAGTATACAAAAAATACTATACAACTGTCATGTTGTACAAATACAGATTTAAATATACACAATTATAAGTCACAATATTATTCTCTACAATTACAATGTAATAAACATGTACACATATGTTCGTATTCAAGTATTCAAGTATTCAAGTATTCAAGTATTCAAGTATTCAAGTATTCAAGTTACTGCTCCAAACATAATAATATATATGTTATATGCTTAACAGTTACAGATATAAAGATATTAGATATTGTAATGTAACTAATTATTTTACTTGACTTTCAAGTAAAAGCTTGTTTATTGTTATTTATGTTATACATTAACACATTATTGTTAGATTACTTTGATAATTACATATCATTGTATCAAATAAATGTACACTTAAATGTTTGTTGTTCAATATAAATTATCTCTTGATTATTACAGGTTTGACTACTTGTCATACCAGTACAATTACATGGTAATAAGTGTAGGCAATAATCCACAATATCCATGCAACTTCACATATATAATTGCTAACATATCCGCATGGATATTGTGGATTATTGCCTACACTTATTACTATGTAATGAATCTTGAATTACCTGTATCTGTTCCAAGAACATATAATTCTACTCATATGTTTGCTGTTTTAATGTTTGTTTGTTTAATACAGATTGCTTATACGTTATACTAGTAAGATTACATGGTAATACGTGCAAACAAGGATCCACAAATACCATGTAAATTACACATTTAATTACTTGTTGTGTACCAACACATTCACATGAATGTTGTGGATCCTTGTTTGCACGTATTGTCATGTGATGATACTTAAATTATTTGGTTACGTTCCAGAAACATATATTCCTACTCATATGTCTATTGTTTCAATACTTACTTGTTTATTGTTTATTACATATTACTAATATGTTATATTAATAATATTAAATGGCTATCTGTGTAAACAAGGATCCACAATATTCATGGTGTTAACACATATAATTGTTTATTAATTACCAATGTAACTACATGGATATTGTGGGTCTTTGCCTACACATATTGCCATGTATTGGCATGTATTGATACTCAATTTGTCCGTATATGTTCCTAAAACATATAACTCTACTCACATGTTTATTGTCTTACCTCTTACTTGTTGTTTAATATTAACCATCTTTTTACCATTACAGATTTAACTATCCGTCATATTAGAATAATTACATGCTATACGTGTAAGCAAAAAATCCACAAACATCATGTGGTTTATGCATATAATTACTTGTTAAGTATCAACACACAGTCATATGACTATTGTAGATCCTTGCCTATACATATGACCATGTAATAATAATTAAATTGTCTAGCCATGTTCCTAGAACATAACTCCATTTGTGTGTATATCTGGTATTTAAATACGTGAATGGATGATTGTTTGAATGATTATTTGAATGATTATTTGAATGATTATTTGAATGACTGTTCAATAACATTATACTGGTGAGTTTACTAATATACCACATTCGTAATGTTGTACACTATTTATGGTACCATCGTGGTTGTAATATGTCATCTCACCATGTAATAGATTATTGTTAGACATGTAAGTAAAGTTAAGTCCTAACCCATCTGCGTGATAACAATATCCAAGACCTTGAGATGTACCATTTTTACAATGATAGTAACCCCTGAGGTTACCGTTATTATACCATTCAACACAAATACCATTTGATATACCATTACACTTTGAATTGATAGATACAATCCTGCTACTGTAGTAACTATCAAAGCTAACACAACAGTCATATACACAGTGTGTATTAATACAATTATTGTTAATACTATGAGTAACAGTAAAGCTTTTATTAATGTTAAGTTTAGCCCACATTTGAATAAACTTCATGTTGATAACCATACTGTCGGGGATGAAAGCAAGTGGCAACTTCAAGTAGATGTCATGTTTCAAATTGTCATTTAGACTGTCAACAATATCTTTGTATTTGTCCCAGTTGTTTAACATGTTATTAACCAAAAAGTCAACAAAACTATCATCTTGAATGAAATGGGACAATTCCAGGCAAGACTTCATGTGACTTACACTTAAATCTTTTGATAGAATGTAAGCCATATAAATTGTATACTCTTCCTTGTCCACATCAACAACATTATCATCCGTACCACATGTTGATGACAAGTCACAAAACAGTTGGGATGATTTAAACTTACTTGTTAGTGTATCCATCATACTGTTTGTTTTATACACAGTCGCACATCTCCTCGACGACTAAAAAGTCACTTGTACGTTTTATCACTTTAATCTCCCCTCCTCCTCTTACCTTCCTATCTTATCTTCCTATCTTACCTTCCTATCTTACCTTCCTATCTTACCTTCCTATCTTATCTTCCCTATCTTATCTTCCCTATCTTATCTTCCCTATCTTATCTTCACTGGATTATTTTATTTCTACACTATCCAACATAACAAAATGTTATATTAAATATACAACCACTATTAACATTATTACAATTCAAAATAATAATAGTAACGACATTAATCATTATAAACAAGTTTATCATCACTACAGATTTTATTTGTAGTATTTAATGTTGTATATTTTGTAATTAACAATACACATACAAACTTAACATTACTGTACTTTTGTTATTGTATTGTTAATTACAACACACATTATATCTACAATGGTGTCGATTGAATATTCGTACTAACCCAAAAACATAAAAGTGACGGCTAACCTAAACATAATATATTGTAAAAATATAACTATAAATAAACTAAGTGGAAAACAACATTACCTCAAACAATACTATTGTTAACAATAATAATATAACATTACATATTTAAACATACAATGTGTATGTTTTCTTTACCTCTTATTATGAACAAACACATATTCTCATGTTATCCATAATTTTATGTTAACAGTATTATGTTTAATGTTTCATTACTTAAAAACTTAAAAATGTGTTTATATGTTACAGTCATACATATATACATTTCATGATAAGACATGGTTGTGTTAAATTTTTTGCATCTCCGAGATGCAAGATAAATTATAATAGTGTTTAAGTGTGTGTGTGACTTGGACAAAACAAAAGTGGATAGAGAGGGGTTGTATGAATATATAAAGGTGTTAAAGTAGTGAGATGTGTAGTTTGGGACATGATGTTTTATTCCAAGTGTCAAAGGTACCACCGGGTTTGGGTTCGTTAACACCAAACGTAAATGCTATTAGCTTAGATGCATTTTTGGCTATTAAAGTGTTACGGTCATGAAAACCATTACCATAATGAACAACAGCACCACGGTCAATAGCTTTCGAAATCTCATCCAAGGAGTTAATACCACATTTACTACTAAACTTCCTGTGTAGAGTATTTAGATGATCACTGGAATACACTCCATTACTAAAGGTAAAGGGTAAATACAATACCAAGTTGGCAATTAACCCCTCATTGTACAATTTAACAGCTACGTGATCTGCCCATGCTGACCCACCGGAGATAACACACTCAAAACCATGATCAACTAGTAACTGTTTACAAGTATCATATATAAAATCGTAATGTGCACTAGTCAAGGTCACACCATCTTCATTTCTACCAGCAGTACCAATAATAGCCAAACGTGACATTTTAATTGCTACCAACCAAATGTGATTTTATCATCACTCTTATTAATCAACATGTGCATACACATTTACAACATTATATACACCTCATATTTATATACTTTTCAATGTAACAATTTTGTCACCTAAGATGACAAAGATACATAATTATACTCACCAACCATGTATCATTATTAGATATAACAATAGCAATATATGTACTGTTAAATCTAATAATAAAACATGGCTTCTACTATCCCACTAATACAATCTACATTAAGTTGGGTAAAACATTACATCACGTAATTTTGTTATTAATGATATTAGATACTTTGAATAACAAACATAACGGTGTTACTTGGAATGATAAAGTGTGTAAAGTTACTTGTTACTCAGAATAACAAAATATGTAGTATGTCGTTATTATTATTCAAAATAATAAGATGTACACTGTTGTTTTGTTACTTGAGGTGATAAAATATGTAATGTTGTTTTGCTATTTGGAATGGCAAAGTGTTTCGTTTATTGTACTTGTTTATTGTAATTATTTAAGTACTGTTGTTGACCATAATGGTGTCAAAATAACCGAAGTATTCAGCAAAGAATATAAGTTCCGATTCATGGTTAATGTCACATGGTTTACTACGATATCTTTCATATTTACTCCTTAACCAGTCCTCAGGCAGAACAACTCCATCTGAGTATAGATCAGAGTTTTGAACAATAAGAGAGATTAGTGATGTAATCTCATCATCGGTTATGGTTGTGAACTTGTTACATACAAATGTTCCTACACCACATGACCCTGATTCCAGCCACCACACACGTTTAATAGTTTGATACTGTTGCGTCTTACTAAGTTCCTCGGGTGACATGAGTAATAACTTGTTAAACAGCACATCTACATCATTAAGACATAAATCGTTACTACTCATATACAAATTACCAATTATCTTCCTCTTATCCTTATCGCTAATATTGTTGAGGTAGTAAACAATATAGTCGGTAATGGTTATCATTTTTATTATTAGGACAATATATCCTTTTATTATATCACTATTGTTAATACTATTATTATTCACTTCCACTATCACCCCCCCCCTCATCCTCCCCCAGCTACCAACAGTAAAATAATCAAATAACTCATAATACTTACATGTAAAATATAAAAATACTAAACATATCAGTGTTAACTGTACTTTTATTTTTTTCTATCATCCAATTCCAATTCTTTACAAAACAAACATAATATATGTCTTGTTACATTATTTTGTATTACTATAAAATTTGTTAGTAATTTGAAACTATAATAATATACATTAATATAACATCTGCATGTGTAAACATAATAATCTTACTAGTCAATACATGTGTAATGTAATATTGTAAATACGTAAGTATTATATTATGTGAACATTTTAACTATTGTTGGAATTGTGTATGTGTATGTATGTATGTCTTCCTGGAAGACATAATTGTATATGAGTATAGTTTACTGTGCGACTTTGACATTTCGCTTCTTGTAATTTTTACCAGTGGTAGTCGATGTAGTGGAGGTATTGGTTATATCCCGCTTGATACCCAACAGTTGGCGGTATTTAGACTTGATGCCAAATTTAACAAGTTGTTGATAGTCCGAACACACATATAGTTGTTTAGTGTTATAATCAAACCTACTTTCTGTAGTTTTGAGTGTTGGGTATACGGAAGTGGTCCATGAGTCAACAAACAGGAAGTATTTGTTGCCAACCTTTCCCAACAGCAAATCCTCATCATCATATGTTGCAATGGTATCACTATTATCATCATCATGATTATCATTAAGTGATGGATAGTCCTCACGTCTCCTACCACCAATTTTATGTGCTAAAATTTTGGTAATGTTTAAAGGAAATCTGTAGTGTGTAGTGTGACTTTGAGTGTCAGGGTTAACTTCAGCCATAGGTGTATAGTCTCGCGCGTCATAACAAAATAGGGATTGGTATAATTCTTTTGGTATTTGGACTTTACGATTACTAAAACGTCTGTCGAGGAAGTCGGTGAAGTATTCAATCCGTGTATCATTACGATACAGAACGTGTGATGATGTTACCTTCCACCCACGACTCACGTATTGTTCATACTTAGCCTTCTCCCTGTCTGTCATTCCAGCACTGTTCGTCAAGTACAGATTCCAAAATTCGTCTTTATTTACATTTTCTGACGTCATGTTTATTTTTGTTATTGTTTTATTACTAAAAATAAACATTTTTACGATTTATATATAATATGTTTGAATGTGCTGATATATTCAACAACTGTCACATAGTTGTTAAAATTGGTTCTGTGTATTTTTTCCAACGTTTCCTAATAATGTAAACTATATGTGAAAGTAATTATCACTACCCATACACATACACACAAATATAAATACAAATACAAATAACATATTGGAATTATCGTAATACATGTTTATATAACATTATGTAAGTAAATGTGGATAGGAGGAAGAAAACAACAGAAAAAATAGATATTGATCATGTATGTTATATAGATGTTTGCGGATGGTTGCCTACGCTGCGCTTGTCGCAGATGGCCATGTAAGAACACACGTATAAACAAAGAATAGATGTGTGTTCTTACATGGCCATCTGCGACAAGCGCGGCGTAGGCAACCATCCGCAAACATCTATGGACATACTTGTTCATGAATGAGAACCATAGGAAGGACTATAGAGAGGGAAAATAGAAGAAAGAGAGGGGGGAGGGGGAGAGATTACAGTAACTAAGTTTGTACTACCTTTGGTATTATACCTACGATGAATTGCATTAATGTAACAAGAGTATGTAAATTAACAGGATATAGTTAAATAGTATATGTAAACATATAGTCACTACCGATATATAATGACATGAATCTCTTCCTCCTCACCTCTCACATCCAAACATGCAATTCCCAATCACCCTCCATGTTTTATTGTTGTGTATAAAATTGACAAAATGGTTAGATAAGTAGTAAAAGGTATATTACATTAATATGATTGATAATACAATTCCTTATGAAGAACAGGCTATTACAATCAAGTTGGAAAAGGTAGAGAAAGAACTGCATGAGCAATTATGTACTGCTGACAAGCTGTCAAAGGATGTTTGTGATGGATGTTCAATTGTAATGTTTGTGTTACTGGTACTAATTAACTACTACATGATCACGTACAGCTGGTACCTGTACTATTCGTTCTCAGGTCCTTGTGTTATGCATGAACGGATTCACCTGTCAAATGACATTCAGCACTACGATAGGTATACTTTGGAATTCAACAGTGTAATGGTTAACATTACCGATGTGCATGTTAGTGATGTTACTGCTTGCACCTACACGTCAACCACTAACCAGCTAAAGGTTGGTACCATAGGTAAAGAACAACCGACAATTATTGTCATCTGTTGGATGCCTTTGTTTTTGTTCGACATGTCACTGTTTCGTTACACATGTGACATTGTTAACCTGTTATACTTATCATATAAGATTCGTCAAAACGAGAGGACAATTTGGCATCTCAAAGGTAAATTAGTGTAAACACAATTACAAAGTTACAATATTACATATTTATAATACATAAATAATTACAATACTATATTGTAATTTACACTCATGTACATCAACCACAGTGTAAATATGTATGTTTGTGATCAGAGGTTTATGTTAACACATATTATTACCATCTTTAGTACTTGTAATATTTAATTACCACAATTAAGTTGTTGTTAATCACCTAACACCACCTCAAACAAAACAAGTTAGTGATACTTTGATGATAATAACTATTTTCTAGGTATAACAAACTAATGTTAAGTATTTGGAATACTTACTAATGCTCAATCACCATTGATAATGTTGTATACTGTTTAATGTATATATATATACATTGTTAGTGCATAATAACATTTGGTATTTGTAATGATACCTTTGAACTATTCAACCACACCAAAAATATTTAACTGTGTTCAACCAACATATAAACTATGTTTGAGTAGTTGCGTAGAAAACAATTATTAACCTTTAAACAAAAGAGTGTGTTAGATGTTGTAACATACCAAGAGATTAAACATATACAGGTGAATTATAGTTATTAGTAATATATATCCCAAGAAGTTAATATTGTGGTGTTATAAGATTAATAGCATGTCAATACATCGTAACAGTTAGTAACTTCCCCAAGAAGTTATTATTATTATTATTATATTTATATTTGTTATCTTCACAATTACTATTGTTATGGTTAACTGTGTTTATTGCACCACACATGTTGCCCATGACTGTGAATTGGTAACATTTGTATCGTCAATCTTATCGTGATTAGTATAATGGTTACCATCATGGTTGATATCATGGTCAATCTCATCATCGGTATTGTCGTCTGTGTCAGACGATGACTGTGGATACTGGTCGATATCAATAGGTTGATTAGTGTTACCCTTTTCCAACAACTTTTGTACAAGTTGTGGTTGTTGTTCATATAGGTAATAAGTTGGAACACTAATTGTAACCTCATGTGAGAATGCACTTGTCGTGTCATTGGATGCAATGGGTGCATTAGACAGAGTGGTATCAATGCTAACAGGAGTACACATGCTTGTCACAGTGGTAGTTGTATTAATAGTGGTTGAAGTGGTAGGAATAAACTTACACAATTTATACTTGTTGATAAACTGGTCAATGTTAAAGTCATTCAAATTCATAGTGTAGTGTTGACTGTTGATGTTATAGCCTAACTTTCCATCTTGCAGGAGGCTAGTGAAGCGAACAATGATTGTCTCCATGTCATTGGTAGCAATGAGATGTTGAAGATCCATGTTAATACAATTAATCGTTAAAGCCATATGTGTATATTTTGTTTAATTTAATTACCAAACCACGATAGCAAATATCAGTTATAAATATCAATTACAAATATCAATTACAAATATCAATTACAAAGTGAATACATATATATGTTTATTTTAATGATTATTGGTTATTAAAATGGTAACATTTGGATCTGTAATCACACAAGTACCAATTGATAGGATAAAAACCAGTTTGCTATTTTGTGACATCATCTCACAACATTGTAACATCGATCATATCGATACTCCAGACAAGTTCTCAATTACAACACAACAACATTATGTTGATTGGTTAATGTCGGATACAACGATTAAGACTAACAATCATAGCATGTCTAATGATATATCAGGTGATGTGTCAAATGATAAGTTGGATGGTATATTGCCTATTGAATCTAGTAACATTGTCAATGACATTATCTTTGCCGATTTTATTCAAGACAGTGATTACTTGGCTAGCATGTGGCGTGAAATTTTACTTGAGTGGAATGTGTGTTATCCAATACTCAAGAGTGTAACACATGAAGTCAGGTTAAGTCTTTATTACCATATACCCCTGATATTTGTTGTATACTTGTTATCACAACACTATGTTGACATTCATGTTGATAGTGTAACACTACCGTTCCTCAAACAGTGGTTGCAATGTAATGTTAAGAGTAGTGAGGACACTAACCAATGTCAACAAAATAAAAATGTTAACGGTAATCCGGATCAGCATTTGCCCGATTGTTTGTTGGAGTTTAGTAATATGCCAATTAAGGAGTTCACAGTTGGTCATGATGTGTATACACATATTATAAAAGAAGACAGTATTACATCCTTTCGCAATGGTGCCAGATATGGTTTATCACTGAAATGGTTGAACGGTATAATAAAACAGGAAGCATTCATTGATGATAATGTGGCTGTAATGCAACTTTATAATGGAGTTGTATACTATAATTCAAACATGAGGAGTACCAATTCGTATAGGAAAATACAAAAATATTACAACAAGTTAGCTAATAGTCTGGTTACCAAATTACACCTAGTTTCGGATGCAAGTTGTCATAACAGTTTAATATACTTACAATTGGAGGAGAGTGTGTGTCCTTTCAACGATCATGACTTTGACTATGAAATTCATGAACATGTACATACTGGTTATTTTAAGGTTTATGATGAGACTAAAAACTACATGGTTAGTAGTCGTGCTTACAATAATGAGCATAGAGTAGGTGTGTACACCAGTTGGTATCAAACAGGTACTAAACACTTTGAATGTCATTACGATAATGTAGGTTGTAAACAAAAAGAAACTACTTGGTGTCAAAATGGTAATATAATAAGTATTAAAAATTACCTACATGGTGTTAAGTCAGAAGAGTGGAAGACATGGTCTGACGATGGAGTTTACCTGCTGTCACATTGTCACTACTCCCGAAACAAACTTCATGGTACATGCACATATTGGTTTCCCAACACCAACAACATTAAGTCGATAAACAACTACCAATATGGTAAGAAACATGGTTTGCAACAAACGTGGTATCAACCAAATAATATTGACACTAATAATATTAACACTAATAGTGGCGTTAAGGAGTCTGAGATGTCTTATCTATCAGATAAGTTACATGGTGTTAGCAAAAAGTGGGATCAACAAGGTAATCTGATAAGTAGTGTTCAATATCGCAATGATGAAATAGTAGGAGTTGGTAAGTAAAATTTTTACTAGTAACCGACGAGATAATATTGTTTAAACTACTTTAGTTGTTCAACCATAAAATATGTACAGATAAGTAACTTTGGTGTTTATAATGATGTATTTAATTTCTTAGCTTATGTTGTCTTTATTATTATGCCTTAATGGCAATTGTCGTACGTGGATTAAGAACATCTTGGATGTTCCTTTGCTTTTGTTATTATTACTGTGAAAGACATTATGTACACAATATATCTCTATTCCAACATAAATTAGTGTTTGATGGGTGTTACAACTACTGTTGTTTAGATTTTGTATTACTTGTTAATCCCAAAAACATTAAACATACAAAACTTTATAATTATTTACATAAAAAAGTACAGACATAATAACAAAATATGTTCATGTCAAAGTGATAATGGTTGTGTTGATATTTGTATTTGTATTGGTAATGGTTGTGAATGTAAATAGTGTATGTTAAAATATATTTCAGAGTTTGACTATACACGTGATGTTTTGAATAACTTGTGAGACTGTAGATTCCAAACTACAGTCTCACAAGTTAAAAGTTTACAACATAACATTAAGATGTTTGGCATCATTAAAATGTTATGTCAAATACTGATAATAATGTTGATGTGGCCAAACTGAGTCATGGTGTTTTGTCATATAAAGATATGGTTAGTTGTCATAACACATTAGCAATTACTACCAATGATGTTACCAATGATGTTACCAGTGCTATCACTACAGCAATTCAATCTACTTTAACTGCTCATTGTTGTGTATCATATGTTTCACCAACTCCAACATCAACTAGTGATATCAGGTGATGATGTGTGTAACAACACGCAGTTGAAGATTACAGATCCAAGTGTTGTTGGTCTTACAAGTTTACAATCACACATCGATTTGTTAATGCCAACAAGAAGTTAATAGTTGAGTATTAAAATTATAACATATGTTAATACTTTACAGTAAAGTATTTACAAATTTTATATCTACTACATGGGAGGGGGAGAGAGAGGAGGGAATTTAAAGTTGTAAATATCTTAATATGCTACTTATTGTTTGATCTTCAAACATGTATGAGTATATAAAACATGTTATATTACCAATGAACAATTATTAATGTGTTGTTTAAACTTAAACTGTTCACACCTATAAGATGTGGAATTAACAAGTTTGTATTATTTAATCTAATTTCTCCAATCTCTTTATTCTTTATGTACAAGTGTAACTCTATATTACAAGTGTGTTATTAAAACATTGACAATTTTAATAATACCTTTGTATATCAACATATTTATAGTTAACAGTGTTGTCTTGACATATATGGTTTAAATGTTAAGGTTGTAAACATACAATGATATAGGTTTTATGTTAGTAGTATTTATTATTATATATGTAAACATAAAAAATACACAAATGTAAATACAACATGTTAGTAATGGGGAAGACGTGTATGTATTGCAGTAAACAACAAGAAACAACTACCAGATAAACAATGGTGGTTAAAAATGTATATAAGTTTATAGTATCAACGCTAAAATAGTTGTCTTATTCAATGTTGTGGTTGTTTTGTGTTTTAAGTGTCTGCACTGTTAACATATACATAACTGATTAACATTATATATGCGTTGTGTGCAAAGTATAGTGTATCAAAAGAAAAAATGTTACAATCTAATGATACCCAGCAATTAGTAACCAATGATGATACTAGTAGTATTAACAGTACTACTGCTATTACCAGTGCTAGTAATGTTGTCATTGGTAATAGCAGTAGTAGTGAACATTTGTTACCACCATCATACTCATCTACTTGTGATGTACAATCAACAGCAGGAATAACAACAACAGTGGAAACAACAGTGGGAACAACAGTAGGAACGCAAGCATACCTGTTGTCATCACCATCATTAACATCACAAGCTATGTATGGTATTAATATTACCATTAGTAATGAGATGACAAGTCCACCACCATATTCACCACCACATTCATCATCATCATTACAACAATTACAGTCACAATCACAATCTTATCTACCACTGTACAATACAAGTCAAGATACAGGTTTGACTGAGGGGCAAATTGTTTATAATAATATAATACGAAGCATACAAAAGCGGGCAACATGTCTCATGGTTATTATATTTCTCATAGTATTTGGTTGTATACTTAAAATTATGAAAATTATATAATAAAAACAGGCAAATGGACAAGAGTTTGCGACAAAGAGACGAGTTGAGAGGTATTGACAGTAGTGATAATAGTAAGTTAAGAAATAATAAAATGATCAGTGAAACCAGTATGAGTGATAGGGATAGGGACAAGGAGAAGGAGAGATGGGCCAGAATGCATCAAACATTGGCTGAAGCGGAACAGTCTGGTAATGAAACGTTATGTGAGTTGCATAAGCAGAGGGAACAAATGTACAGGGTGAGAGATAACTTACAACAGGTAAATGTCAACCTCGATAAGTCAGATAGCCTCATTAGAACTATGTCTCGTAGACAGTTCTGGATGAAAGTTATGACTCTTGGATTGGCATGAAACAGAGATTTGATGCATGTTAATGAGACCAGTAACTATACTGTTTATCACAATGTACTGTTTAACATGCAATGTTAAACATAATCCTTTGATTACATACCCAGTATGTAATATAGTGTATGTTAGAAACAATAGGAGTTAAATACAACAGGTAAATATTAATAATAGACGATATGTAATACATTAACAAAGTGTATCCACAATTTATATTTATTATATTGTTATTAACATATGTTGGTATGTATAATACATACATATTTATGTACAAATGGTAAGGTACAACATATTGTTGTATTTATTGTTTTTATATCTCTGAGATATAAAATACTTTGAACTTAATCTATGTTGTAATGTAATACATATACACCAATTAAAAAGTAGTAGTGATAGATATACTTGTTAACAACACATATTAAAATATCCAACAGTATTCTAACATGTGTTGTTATCTTCATGCGTTAACAACATATATTGTAATTCTAATCTGTGGAGGGGAGAAACATCTCTAAATTGGGAAATCTAACACACGTTAGAGAATAATATACACTATATCGAGGTTAGCACCTGTGAGATATTAAACATGTATGAATGTTTGTATGGTGTACTGTTTAAATATTTATGTTTTGTGTCTACATCTCCTAACTTGTTATACATAAAAATAAAATATTTACAACCTTAGATTGTAAATTACATGTTATGGTTTATCTTATTACATGTATATATGTATATACATATACAATGAGTGACAAAAGATTTTTACCTCATATAGTTTCAAATCATAAAATTATAAACATAACAATTTGTACCTTTACTATATTGTATATAATAAAGTAAATTGTTACGTAATAGGATTTACAAATTGTTGTTTTGATACAAAACAACGGAACAAGTAATTGTAATTGTAATTGTTATACCTGTTATTAATTGTAAACATTTTACAATTGGAAGTAAACATTTCCTAACAAGATATGCAACAACAATACTTGTTAATAAACACACATCAAACCATACCAATAACACTATTGTAGTTTTAATACAATAACTTCTACATGTGGAAATTATCGTAACAAATTGTTTATGTTGTTTTTTGTTATTGGTTACAATATATTGGATAATAAGTTTATACTTGAATGAGGAACAATAAAATATTAATATGTAACAAATATGTGAATATATATATATATATATATATATATTTTACATAACAACATTTATTACTTACTAACGCACCAGATGACATAACATTTCATAAGCCTGTTAAGTTTTTACTTTGATCCAGATGAACATATAGTTGTATTATTTAAACAATACATTGTTAGACATTTTTATATTTAGAATACAAAAATATGTATGTGTTAAGACACTGTTAGTATCTGCTTGATGCTAATATTCTCTTTTCCACTTGATGAATAGATGTTTTACCATTGTACATCAAGCAAAAACACTAGAGAATGTTATATAGATTAACTAATCCCATTACCTCATTTTTAATACAAACAACACATAAATGTGTTAATACACACAAAGTAGTTTAACATAAACATCAGATACTAATATAATTTTTTACGAAAGTCTGTTCCCATAATACGGTCCCAAATTGTGGTGAATAGACCGTAGTTGTAACTTGTGTGGGAGTGGTGCCAATTGTGTTGTTGAGTGTCTTGGATAAGGTTGTGAAAGTCTAGTCTAATTCCATCATGGATTAAGATGTTCCAAGTGATAAGTAGTAAATACATAAATATGTACAAGTAAACGTTAGTAGTGATTAGGAAGGGAAATATGTGGACTGGTAGCATTCTTACAAAATTATCGATTGGATGACCGTCAAATGCATCTAACACTGTAGGTTTGCAATTTTGGTGATGTTGGAGGTGAGCACGATATAAAATGGTACCTCGCATTCGATGTTGATATCGATGTAGCCAATAACTACTTGTTTCAATAAACATTAAATATACAAATAAGGTTACAAGTGAAGTTAACACAGGTGACAAATTATGTGTTAACTTTGAATACAAGTTTAAATGTAACAAAGCAAATGGTAAGTCAAGAATGGTTGTTAGTGGTGTTGTTATGATTTGATCAAACAAGAACATTTTAAATGCATTGGTTGTTATTCTACCTCGACTGTGAGTTATAAACAAACATGTAATAAACAACAATAATGCATTAATTGTATAATTAAAAACGCACAACCCAACAAGGACGAAAGTAGCTTGAGATATTATATTCATTATTTTAGTAGCTAAAATAAAAAAGTAAATATGTATAATATGTTAAAGCATAATAATAAAACAAGTTTATATCCTTTGAGGTTGTATAAACTTGTTTTATTAAAACATATTACAACAAATTATGTTAACACTAAATTTAACATTAAAATATATTTATATCTCAATGAGAGAAATATATTGTTATATGTATTATTACTAATAATAGGTAAATTCTTTAATCATATCACTCAACTATTTAGTGATGTACTTGTAGTTAACAATAACATTATTTATTTATTTGTTATTTGGCATGAGAGTAGTTACTTTGACTGTTATACACCAATCTGCCATCATAGAAGTTTTGTTCATGATAAGTTTCAGACCCATTCCACTTGAGTGTTATCCCATGTAATTTACCATTGTCATACTGTTGACTATACATAAGAACATTATCCCTATACCATGCTTGACATGTACCATGAAGATTATTGTTAAGGTAGTTCCACTTAGATGACACAATACCATTGTCGTAATATCTTACCGATGTACCATTTAATTTACCATTCAAGTACCACTTGACATACTCCTTATCTCCTGTTTCATACCAACCCATACTCAAACCATGTGGTTCATAATTTAATTTACAATCGAGTGTACAAATCCTACTATGTTGATTACTACTATGACAATTACAACTACTATCACGATCATAACTATTGATATATTGGTCACCACTTGTTGTTGTTTGTATTTCTTTTATTCCTAATACATTTGTTTGTGTTTGTGTTTGTGTTTGTACTTGTGAATGTGTTGAAGATGTATCATTGTTAGGATAGTACGCAATTTCAGTGGTATAGTGTAACTTGTTAATAGTAAAGTGTTTATGACCACTAGTTTGAATCCATAATTGGATGAAACATGGTGTATTCAGTACTACATCATTTGGTATTAAAACTAAAGGTAAGTGAAGATAAATATCTCGACGTAAGTTGTCATGTACTTGACATATTAATTGTTGACAGTTAAACCACCATTCATATAGTACTGTCATCAAATAAGCAAAGTATACATCATCATCAATAAGGTGACAAAACTCAAAACACAATTTGAGTATCTCAGCATTACTATTGCAATCTTGGTTAATGTAGTTATGTATAACCTCATCACTCACAACCATCAAATCTGGTATCGGAATATACAAACTGTCTTGTGACTCCAATATGGAACAAAACAGTTTAGAGTTTTTAATCTTGATATATGGTATACAATACTTATCACCTAACATAACCATTACTTCCTTTGTATACACATCTTCCTTTTCTACATTGACAATATCTACTTCTTTTATACATGACATAATAAAACAATTTTACTATAAACAATATTGTAATAAAAATTAATTAACATTTGGTTGGTAATGGAGATGCTTTTAGTGTTGTGAGATAGGATTATAGTTAACAATACCCATTTAACATATTTAACATATTCAACATATTCAACATATTCAACATATTTAACATATTCAACATATTTAACATATTTAACATATTTAAACATATTTAAACATATTTAAACATTGTAATTGTATTGTTACCATAATTAGAAAGTATATTAAATAAATATCGATGTTAAACTATCTCCGAGATAGTTAGTCTTACAGTCATTATTATGTAGTGTGTAACTTACATATGTATTTTTAGTTTTGTAACGATAATAAACAAGCATTACATTATTTACTATCTTTATAATGTCGAATGTAACTAGTACCAGGAATCATCCTACCATTAACAAATTCGGAGTAACACACAAAAGTAATACCATCAGGGAACCATTTTTGGTATACACCACATAGTTGTCCTTGCTGCCAAGTGCATAAACTTCGTTTATTACCATTATGATGCCAAGTAGTGTCTATTCCATCAAGTATACCATTAACATACTGTTGTCGTGACTGTAATTTAGTATTTGGATACCATAACATTCTTATACCATGTAATATACCATTACCCTTATAACTTTCTAACATTTTAACTTTGTTGTAATTTATGCTATGTTTATTATTATGGTGACCTTCGTAATATAAATTATTGTGTTTATTATTATGATACAATTCATCATAATGTTGTTTAGTGTGATACTGATGTGAACTGTCATGGTAATAAACAACATTGTAATAGTAAACCTCACCATCAACCTCAAAAGCCCGATATTGATTACAAACCAACCATTGTCGGAAGAAGTTTTGGTTACCCAAGTACGCATCTGGTATTAAATGTAAACAACAGTGTAAGTTAACATCCCATTTCAAGTTATCATTGAAACCATTTATAACGTTTCGGAATTCAGACCATGACTTCAACAATATACACATTAAATAATTAAAGTAGTCAGGATCGTCAATCAAGTGACAATATTCAAAACATTGTTTCAGTACTGTTGTACTATTAATATTTATTGTATTGTTACTTTTATTATTATTATCATTATCATTATCATAACAACTATAATTTTGTAATACTATTTCTGGTATTACATCTGGAATAGGTAACACTGTTATGCTACTGTTGTATTCTAATAACGAACAATACAATCTTGATCTATTTGCTATTGTTTCTGGTATCGAATATTGTGTGTACCCAAGTCTTAACATTTTTAACATTTTAACATTTTTAATAACAATATTATTGTACATTTGGTAAACAAACTTTAATTATTACAATACAACATTATTACGTGTTAAACACGTAATGTGTAGTTTACTTATCCGACATATAACATATAACATATAACATGTAATTTGTGTGTTAAAAAATACAATATGTAAGTATTGTGTTGTAAAATATCATTACATGGTTGACATGTAATATCTCTTAATATGTATTAAGTATAGAACCCAACGTAGTATTTTTACATCTGTTTAATGTTTTACACACTTGAGATTATAATGTTATCTCTATGCAACCAATACCTATCCTATATGTGTGTATGTTGTTAATACACCTAACAAGGTGTGTTTATATTAACACAATACTATTACATACCCAATATGTAATATTTTTGTTTATAATATTGTTATACAACTGTTATAACTATGTTGTTCTTATATACAAGACACACATTACATAACGTACTTTCCTGATTGATGTCATTGGTTGTTATATTTATTTAACATGTATTACATACTTAATATGTAATATAATTATGTATTATGTATTATTTTGTTTACTGTTAGTAATAATACAGTAAGTAATGAGATAATGATACCAACAATGATTGTTGTTGTGAATGTAATTGTTACACTATCACATGGCTGCAACCTTGAAGAATAGTTCGACTGAACCCCACAGTCTGAAGATATCTTCCTGGTATACAATTGTTAGTGGGACAGAAACAATGACAAAACTAGCCACGATATATGCAACACTCAATCTCTTATCATTGTCGTCAAATGGTACATCACTAAAAACACGACGTGCAATTAGATACGTGTACATTGTTGTTAGTGCCAACATGTATTTAGTACTCATGTCTAGTGTAGATCCGAGTCTACCCATATCATAAGTATGGGCATAACCATGTGATGGTAGCATAATTAGGAACAGTGGCACGCTAGCTGTTAGGACGGCGAAACAAAACATAAACTGTTTCCAACACATTTTGTTTTCCCAACACACTTCCACTTACCTTGTTATAATATCATTTTTAAACATTATAACATGTATTGTTTATGTAAAAACATTAAACAAATCACATCTCATGTCACACCCATTTAATATATCATTATATAATAAAATATGTAAAATGCGTTTTACATAAATAACCACTATATGTGTATTTATGTTGTTTAACATTGAACAAAACAATTATATAATAGTAAACCATATTCATAAACTGACATGATAATACCAATACTTGCCATCCTATGTAGATAATAAAATAGGAAGTAATATGTCAAACCAAAGATATACTGAAGGAGAGGTAACTGCACCAAGACAAGACAGGAGTCAACAAGATATTGAAACCGAGGTTCGTACTCTTGTCAGTGATTGGTTGAGTGATATTTCTAAACTCATCTCACCTTTGACTCCAGTTGGTAACAACCAACATCATCAAAACCACAACAACAATGTGTTAGTTGATACATCGATTAACACAACAAATAATACACCAAGTAATACACCAAATGTTCCTCAAATTGGTACTGACACTGGTAATCTTGGTGGTTTTTATGTTCATCCACCTCCTTATAGGGTATTTCCAGCTTACAGCAGTCCCTATTATGTTCACCCAACTGACAGCTATCCTACGGAAATAACTATGAGATCAGCGCCTGTTATTATTAACAACATCATTGATAGTGGTAAAGACAACAAGGTTAAACAAACTAAGGATAGTGATGATAAGGAGAATAAGAAGAATAAGAAGGATAAGGAGAATAAGAAGGATAACAAACAAACACATCCTTTGGTTTATGCGGCAGCAGCAATGACTGTGACTGGTCTTGGTACTGTGCTATATAATGTTTACAGGTCGAGGACAGAGAAGAGGGAAGAGTTACTTAACAGTACACTGTTGATCGAGAATATCCTAACCGGTAATTATTTTGACGACTATTGTAACAGTAAATATGGAATGCGACTGTCAGATGACATCAATGACAAACTGTTGTATATCTACTCCAGTTCCAAGAAGATTGCTAAGTACCAACATGAACAACTACTGTCCAACACCGTTGGTTTAGGAGTTACTGGACTGTCAGCAGTTGGATGTTACTTGTCTAACTCCTACTTACCTGTTGTTACTCTGACAACAAGTTCTTGTTATCTAATCTACAAAAATATTACAAGTTGGTTATATTCAGATGACAAAATGTCCACCATTGCCAACCAAATCCAGTCTGACATCGATTTTGTTGTCTCTCACCCTCACTTGTGGTTCGCGTTAACCACTAACACACAACAAAACCAGTTTCAAGATCAAAGTCAAAATCAGGACCAAGAACCATTTATTGCCTTCTAATGTTACCTATCCACTTTACTTCGCACATTCACTATTGCCATAATTAATAGTTTACAAACTATGTTTGTATACAAACAACATTATTTTAACAAATTACATAACAAATATAAATGTTTATATTGTTAATTTCATAGTTATACTTGTTTGACAGGTGTAATTGTATTTTATTAACTCATACAACAAACATATATAAGAAGAGTCACATGACCCAAGAATACATCCGGACAAATTATATGTTATTACATGGCAATAATCCACAATGTACATGAAGATATGTTATAATGAAACAAGTAATAAAATGTGTGAGCCACATGAATGTTGTGGATTCTTGTCTACACGTATTGCCATGTAATTTTATTAGAATGACAAACAATTAACCTGTAATACATACCAAAGATTATTTATATCAAGTAGGTAACTATTCATTCAAACAATTATTCATTCAAACAATTATTCATTCAAACAATTATTCATTCAAACAATTATTCATTCAAACAATTATTCATTCAAACAATTATTCATTCAAACAACCATTATTTATAAAAAGAGTTATTATTCCATGAACATAATCAGGTAATTTAAGTACCATTACATGGCAATACGTGTAGACAAGAATCCACAACATCCATGTAGATGTGTTTGTGTAAACCAAGTAATCATGCTTATGGTTCACATGAATGTTGTGGATGTTTTTGTCTACACGTATTGCCATGTAATTTTATTAGAATGGCAAACAATTAACATATAATACATACCAAAAATTATTTATATCAAGTGATATCCGATTATTCAAATAACCAATCATTCAAATAACCAATCATTCAAATAACCAATCATTCAAATAACCAATCATTCAAATAACCAATCATTCAAATAACCAATCATTCAAATAACCAATCATTCAAATAACCAATATATTTATGAAAGAGTTATATTCCAGGAATACAACTAAGCAATTTAAATAATATTACATTATCATCTGTGCAAACAACAATCATGGATATATGTTAGCATACAACAAGTAACTATGCTTATAAGATACATGATGTTTGTGGGTCTTTGTTTGGCACAGCCATTTCTCTTTGAGTATACCTTCGGTTTGCACAGGTGGTCATGTAATCCTACTAAAATAACAAGTAGTTAACCTGTAATATTTTCAAAGATAGTTTGTATCAAACAACTAATTATATGTTTAACATAAAATACATTACATAACAATTTGTTATTTGGAATGACAAGTAATTATAAGTATACAACAAACATATGAATGGATAGCAGAGTTAAACAATGTTATCATGTAATATTGATACATCCAACCGTTAAACACAAATACATATTTTGCCATTAAAACAACAAACTAATATTTTATGGTTATTGAACATAAAAATGTCTACTACCGTTTCATCATCCAATTATTTTGCTGCTATTAATAGTATTAAAGTAAAACCCACTCCAGTGTGTGGTCATAAGACTCATGAGTTCGTTAACCAACTACTTGATGTAGTAGATCTGAAACTAATGAAGGTCAGTAGTGGTTATATTATAACCGACATTGACACCAACCAGTTGAACAATACGACAATAGTAGTTACTGTCAAGTATACTGTTGATAGCAAGACAGAAAGAATATCAAACCCTGATGTACTCATTAGTAGTGTTTTATGTCGCACTGGCCAGAAGATTACTACTGTTTATGATGTTCAATACACATGTTCACTATCTAATTGGACAGTTAAGTGTCAAAATGCAACTTCAGTAACTATGTCTACCACATTAACTTACGTCGACGTCTAGTTCCATGTCCTCTATCTTTCTTCCTTCCTTCTTGTTGTTTATCATCTCAAGTGATAAAAACTGTACTATCTATACATCAAACTACAATGTATGCACAATATATACATTATATGTACATTACAACTAGTATTACCATTTAAACTGTATAAGTAAAAACATATATGTTATATCATTGTATGTTGTAATAACCAACATGTTAAACCAATGTATATATACCAACTTAATGTGTATATGGTATTTATTTATTTGTATAACATTCTGAATGATATATATATACATACACACTACAATTTTAATATATTTAACCATTTAAAGTTGTATGATGAGATTACAAACATAAAATAGTTGGTACAGTTATTAAATGTAGTATGTTTATGCATGTTAACAAGGATGTATTTACTACAATATATACACTTGTCAATACATATTTTATATACAACATATCTTGGATTTGTTGGTATATTAAAAATAGTAATATACTTCGTTGCATTAACATAATGTTACTAACATGGCAACATTAACAATAATATGTGTTATATTTTTTGTACATATCCATGTACGTTAACTGTCTCAAGAATTGTGTATTATTACACAATGTAATGATGAACAGCTGTTTGTGTGAAAAGTGAAAATAACAATATCGTGGTGATCGCGGTAGTGGATGATAAAGTTAATGGAATGGATGTTGAGACCACATTGGTATTACTCGGTAATAAATATTATGTACCAACAACTAAATTGAAGGATAGTGAATTGTACTCATCATTGTTAGATGGTATTAGTAGTAGTAGTAGTGGTACTAGTGTAATTAATCTACCACTACCAGATGGTTACGAACCTCATATTATTGAGGATTATGTCTATTATTTACGGTCAGCGACCAACTCAGTTAATAACATGAAGTCGAGTTTGCAATTATGTCACTTGATCACAGATGGTAATTACCTGCAACATTTAGTTGAACGACTTCTTGTGTCCTGGTCAGTATATTCTAATATGGTATCAACATTAAATACCAATTTACAACAGGACATTTATGTTAATTTACCATTGGCTTTAATTCCAGAACCACAATTACATGATGTGGTGTTTGTTAAACGTTGGTTAGCCAAGCATAAAGAAACTATGGTTAGAAACCATGTTATTGTAGTTGAAGATATTAGCTATACTCATGACTGGTATAATACCATGATGAGTAAAAATATTAATTGTTATGCTGATGGTGAACAATGTTTGAATGTTAGTTGGTTACTGGCTGAAGAACATTATACTGATGAGCTTGGTCATCAAACAGTACGTACAACAAAAGACATAAGCACCATAGACTTGTATACTCAACATTCTGGTAATAACATTGCACATGGTATCTTCAAAGGTTGGTGGCCCAACGGTCAACTACGTCTCAGTGCTCTATTCGAGAATAACGATATTGTTGGTACCGTTACACGCTGGGAATCAGATGGTACACTGTCTACTATCAACTATAACAGTTATCACACAGCTATTATAAATAGGTAATTTCACTCACCTATTCCTTCTCCCTCTTCTATTTGGAGAGGGAGAAGGAGAAGGAGAGGGATAGCTGGGGGAAGTCTACTCACTAATTCTATTCATTAATTCTATTCATTAATTCTATTCACTAAATTCTATTCACTAAATACTCAAATAGATGTGAGGATGTTAAAACTATAACAATTACTATTCCAAACAGTAAAAATAAATAACAAATATTGTAAACAACAGGTATTTATAATCGTTGTTTACATTAAATAACAAACAAATATAAATGTAATTACTATCTTGAATATATATATATATATAGAGAGAGAGAAAGAGGTTTATATATACAAATAAATAATAAAAGTGATCGATACTAATAATAGTTATATTATTGATAATATTTGATATTAGGGATGAGAGAGGTAGTAATAAAATATGTCAAAGCAATTGGATACCAATATTATTGTTAATAGTAAATATGTAGTATCAAAACATAGGTTGAAAAAAACCGATATGTTTGGATCCCTACTTGAGTGGTGTAACACACGAGAATTGCAATTACCACTACCAACACAAACAGCTGTACCACCAGTTGATGATAGTGATGGTAGTGATGGTAGTTATGGTGGTGATGATGTGGTCAATGATTATATCAAACATATCACGACTGGACCAAAGTCTGTTGAAATGATGAAGCAGTGTTTGCGATATGCAGACCTTATTGGTGATAAGCTGTACTTGTCTCATCTGGTCAGAGAAATGTTGGAGTTTTGGAGTTCACGTGATTATAAGTCTATTTTGGTCTGTAGTCCTAATAATGGTTGTGATAACATTAATACCAATATCATACGAGATATTTATTGTTACCTTCCCTTCTCAATGATACCAACCTCATGTCATAACAATACCATTGGTAGTTTCTATCAACAATGGTTATCAAATCATTCAAAGGATATCGGTATTGTAGTAGACCAGAAATATTTCTACACTCATCACATAATCACAGACAACGATGGCACAGTCAACATTAAATGTTACCGTAATGGTTCAATCCTCATGGTTACAAATTTAATAAAACGATAACCAACATACATTTATATATGTTAAACATTTGTAAATGTGGTAAGTAGTTACAAATCATAACCAGTAATCGTTGCTGCAACGATTCCACATTCATATAGTTAAATATCTATTACACCAGTTAACATTAAATGTTACCGTAATGGTTCAATCCTCATGGTTACAAATTTAATAAAACAATAACCAACATATATTTACACATGTTAAACGTGTGTAAATGTGGTAAACATATTAAACGTTTGTAAATGTGGTAAACATATTAAACATGTGTAAATGTGGTAAACATATTAACCATGGTAAGTAGTTACCAATCATAACCAGTAATCATTGCTGCAATGATTCCACATTCATATAGCCTAATATTTATTACACTGATAACATTATATTACAACAATTACTAATCACAAATAATATTGTTAATTGTAATTACTATTATATGTTTTTAATACAATAATTACAAGATTGTATGGTTAAACACATCAACAAAATAATATTGTAATGATAAAATTTAGTAGTAGTAGTAGTTTTAAGTACATAGATATCTTACGATGTAATAATAATACAATTCATAGTTGTATTGATATTAATTGATTAATTTATTCTGTAATGAGGAATCGATTACCTGATGACAAAACAGTAATGTCGAACATACAAGATGTATTGTCATACTTAGGTAATACAGATCTGTACTCATCATTCATATCGTGTTTTGGTGATGGGGAGCAATTACCAGTACCAACCGGTTTCTCAGACTCAGACTTTCAACAGTATTTGGCTTATATTAGGCGGAAGCAAAATCCCGTGACAACTATGGTAAAGCAGTTAAAGATGTGTCATCTCATTGGTGACAATAACTATTTAAAATACTTAATTGGTGTAATGTTGACTGACTGGTCAAGTACTTACAAACATGTACTAGCTGAACTGCATGACACACTGCTTGAGATTATCTATATGTATCTTCCCTACCATCTACTGCCTGAAACAGTAAATCTAAATTACAAATTTGTAAATAAATGGGCTATCGCAATTGGTAACAAACAAATTACTGTTGATGGTATAGTTTATAGTCACGACATAAACTTTTACCAAAATTTTACTGCTGATGATAATAACAATACTAATAATGTTGTTAATAACAATACTAATGAGTTAAATGAGATTGTCTGCAAGGCTAGTGACATGAAACATGGTAAATGGCTAATTTGGTATTTAGGTGGTAATCTTAAATTGTCAAGTAACTTTGAATTTGGTGTTGAAACTGGGCTAGTAATTAAATATTATGATAATGGAAACAAGGAGGAACAACATCATATTGTCAAAGTTGACGGATATAAACAATATTATGGTGATTCTTGGACTTGGTACCCATCTGGCCAACTCGCAACTGAATACAAGAGAGAAGGTACCAAACAACATGGCGTTACTACATTCTGGAAACCAGATGGAACAGTTAGTTATACACAAAACTGGTCACATGGTGTCAACAACAGTCTATACACAATTGATTGTACTAACAATTTTATCTATCCAGCCATTATCAACACATCTTACCTTAATACTAACATAACTTACCCTAGTACTACCATACCCATGAACGGTGGCATAGTTTTCAACATGAACGGTGATAACAATTACAATGTAGTGGTTGGTAATATTGTGTAGTCCAACTATTATGTTACCAAGTCTCAATTCATATATACGTATTTATAAACAAGATAGTGTTGCCCTATCGTTCCTTGTATTCTTATTGCCAAGTACAGAATATTAAACCTATTCATAATTCTATTCATAATTCCATTCATAATTCCATTCATAATTCCATTCATAATTCCATTCATAATTCCATTCATAATTCCATTCATAATTCCATTCATAATTCCATTCATAATCCCATTAATAAACAATTATATATTCAAACAATACAAAACCGTTTTGTATTTATAGTACACTAGACATTTCAACATACGACATATGTGTTACATGATGTTCACCATGGTTACAAATTCTAAGATGGACGTTGGTAATTAACACATACAAACATTCATATCTCTCCCTCCCCTTCACAATATTTATTGTTTGTTACATATGCTAAATTAAATATGGTTATAATGTATATAGTATACATTACAATATTTTACAAGTATAACAATTACTATGTTTTAAGTATAATAATATTAGATATATGTTATTAATTAGTAGAGTGGGAATACAAGATTGAGTACTTTAAATGTAATGACAGGTGCAGTGGTAAATGTGACACATACACAAAAGTTGTAAATGGTATAACAAAAAAATATGGTTAATCAAATCACTGACGTTTTTAAGAGTGTATTGGAGTATTTGGGTGCAGAGAGTGTAATTGCAGTTGATGAGTTAATGACTGTGTTCTTTGAGGTATTCTCGGAGTTGACAGCAGACGATATTATGCGTTTGGAACTTATGGTGTGTGAGGGGTATAACACTAAAGATTCACGTCCTGTTACTGGTTTTAGTTTGTCTGGTTATGCGGGAACTGGTAAGTCCACTATTGCTGATGCACTCAAGAAACATGGTTATACACAACTGTCATTTGGTAGTATGTTAAAGGACATAGCTGCCTACCTATTTAATTTAGATAGAAAATTGTTGGAGGGTGACACGAAGGAATCAAGGTTGTGGCGTGAATTACCATGTGACACGTGGCCCACTTTGACTCCACGTGCTGTGCTTCAGAAGTTGGGTACTAATGTGTTCCGTCGTCTATATTCAAACATTTGGTTGATGTGCCTATCATCACGTCTATCTGGTAAGGTTGTTATTACAGATGCCCGTTTTATCAATGAACTACAATTATCTTCTAATCATGGACTTACAACTGTTGTAGTTATTAGACCCGGTATTGGACCTCAAAGTTCACACCCTTCTGAAACTGAACATACTAGTTACACTTTCGATGTTGTCATTAATAACGACTGTGACATGTGCAGTCTAGAGACAAAGGTTTTACACCTACTGAGCCAAAAACAGGAGTATGAACATGAACATATTAATTAACATCAAATACACACAAACATAAATATATTTTTACATCTTAGAGACGTAACAAAGTTTAGACAACAAAAGAATGTTTACACCAATTAATGGTTAGTGAATGTGTTGTACAACACTGTTCACAACCAAAAGTTATAATAACTTCACCTTATTAGGATTATAATTGTTAAAGTAAAGTTATTACAATCTTGTAACGCAATATCTCAAGGATAGTAGATATAACATATATAAATTAAGTTAAACATATTTTACATCTACAAGATGTAAAAATATTGGAATAGGTTGTATGTATTCAACAAGAAATAACAAGATAGGAAACTAGACAGATAAGAATGTAAGAAGAGAAAGAGAGTTCGATCTAATTATGTTAAAACATAAGATTGTTATGTAATGTTCCATATCTTGGATATACAAGTTTATATACTTTACCATCTTAAACATATACTTAACAACTATTTATGTGGTTTTTGTATTTGTAATAAACATTACTATGTTTGTTAATTATGTTATGTTACATTATATTATGTGTATACATAGTAAACACTTATCATTACATATCTCTTAATCCCAGAAAGATGTTAAGGTTATTATAGCAATATCCTATTTATAGTTTACATAAAGTAATGCTGTTTTATATCTTGAAGATGGGACAATATGTGGTTATTTAATGGTAGCATTATTAAATGTAATGTTAAATATTCTCGAGATATGGAATCTCGGGGTATTCAATTAGATGAGGAAGTATTCAATTAGATGGGGTAATATTGGGGTAAGTCGGGGTAGTTGGGTGAGTCGGGGTAGTTGGGTGAGTCGGGGTAGTTGGGTGAGTCGGGGTAGTTGGGTGAGTCGGGGTAGGTCGGGGTAGATCGGGGAATCTCGGGGATAGTTGGGTAAGTCGGGGAATCTCGGGATAAATCGGGTAGATTGGGTAAGTCGAAAAAGATAAAAGAACCATGATATAATAAACAACAAATATTTTACTGTAGATCGGAAAGTATATTAATTCAATACTATTGGTGTTAATTTAACAATCACAACACCAATAGTATTGAATTAACACCTATGTTATCCAATTACATTTAATAGATAGTTTGAATCATACAATACTCAGGCATCTCAAACTATCTCCGACCTATCCCGAGATTCCCCGACTTACCCAACTATCCCCAATCTACCCCGAGATTCCCAGACTTACCCCGACTCACCCAACTATCCTTGAAGATAACCATATGTATAGATGTTTTACCATTACAAACCTTATCTCGTTAACTTGGATATAATTTTCTCATCACTCCCAAATCTTTGAATTAGACTAGTCGTGTATGTTTTCCTCTAATGGGTTATTGTTTATATTTCTCTTGTTAATAACATTTATGTTTACTACCAAAATATCCTAAACACTGTAATTTTTTGATACTTTTATATCTAAGGTATAAAACAACACTAACGTAATTTTGTATACTCCAACACTGTTAAGATATATATATATATGGTTATAGTATATAACATAAATATGTATACATATATAGTTATCTCTAAATTAAGAGAGTTACTAGTATATAGTATTTAGTATTTAGTATTATATGCATATATTTACTAGAAATAACTTTGTGTTAATCAAGCAACTATAGATGCAATAAGATTTAACTTACTGGAGTGTAACTTTACATGTTTGAGAGTGTAAAAACACAAAGTTGTATATGTTTGTACTTTCATACATATTTAGTCCAATAATAAATAAATACTCTCCTGTCAAGAGACAGAGAGGAAGAGAGGAAGAGAGGAAGAGAGGAAGAGAGGAAGAGAGACAGTGAGTATTAATACTATACTTATTGTTTAAGTTTAAATTTAATAACATTTACATCTCGAAGATGTAAATGTTATTTGGTATATCTACTACACACTGAAGATAATATTAATATAGTAGTAACTTACTATTGTTACTTATAATGTATTTGTCTGGATCATGAGATATACAAATATTAAACTATTACCATTAAGTATTAAGATAGAGATTAATAACAATACTGTTAATATGTAGTTTTGTAACATTGTTTGTATCTCCGAAACATAAAATAGTAAACGTACTAGTGTATATTTGCATACAATAATAAGTGGTTAGTATAACAAACATTATAACAAACAACAATAAAAGATATGTTATAATGTATTGTAACAGGTAACAATTCTAGTTATTGGTTTTATCACCCAAACTAAAAACATGTTGACATCTTGTAATATACAATATGTAATTGATATAATATTGTCGGTAACTAAAAATGTGGTAATGATATTGTTATACTAATATTGTTAACTACATTACCATTATAGTATTAGCTATCTTGTGGTAATTTTACTTCTCACATAAATTACTAAATTACTTATACATGTTACTATAACATGTAAATATTTTTTTGTTCGTTAAAGGATGTAACAACTATATTTAGAATTGTAGTAACAATAGTTATGTTAGATAACAAATATACAACCACCATGTTGTTAATGTATATACATATATCTTGTAATAATACAATTTACATTGTTATCAATATGTTTAATATTTGTTAAGTGTAAAATGTATACAAACACCATTTGTATACATATTTATATTGTACCACTGTAGATATAAAAACCAGGAAGAGAATATAAATATTGTCATCCAACAATGTATTGTTTTAGATTATATATGTACCTAGTACATATAAACATTATTGTTTACATAATAATAATAATAATATTACTGTAATGGTAGTGATGACAACCACTGTTCACATTGTGTTTGCCAATGTGGGTTTGGTGTGTTGGTATCAACACACCATATGATATCACCAACAACGTTTACATCTCCAACACTGTTAACACTTTTAACAACATTAACAACATTTTGTTGGTCGTTGTACTGCCACAATAACGTTATTTTTTGTCCAACATTGCAATGATTGGTAACATTAGTATTGAATAGTATTAGAGTATTAACGTTCAAATTAAATGTTAACAGGTGTTTACTATTTGACATGTATATACCATGATGCTTAATAAGCTTGTCATTGTAATTATTGTCTACAATAAACACGTTATAATGTAGTTTTAAATGTTCACACACCATAAGTAGTGGTTGACAGTCAACATTAACCAACTTTATGTTATCAACATAAAAACATAAGTTTGGTTTATTTTGCTTCCACTGTTTCTTAACATACAATCCTGGAACATAATTACCAACATTAGTAGTTTTACTGTCAACAATGTTATTGTTATTGTTATTAACTGTTGTAGTAGTGGTAGACAACAGGTTAGTTAGTGAGTTATAAGTGCAGATAACATTTTTAAACTCACCATTAGTGTTAAAAGATAAGCAGTCATCCATACTGTCACTCACCTTCTTCAAGTCAAGAGGTATTATTTGTTTAAGATTATTGTTATTAATTTCGTTAATATTAAAAATAGTATAACCATCAATATCTTTTTGAGGTACAAAGTTGTAGTCCTCAAAGTCATATTGAACCAAAAGTGGTCGTTTGTTGTTATTAGATTTGATTAACATGTTAATGTTGTTGGTTAACAAGTTTACTGTTTGATGACAAGTAATTGTAGGTATGATATGAGTAAGTAAGTCTTGACATAAGGTGTGTGAAATACTATATTTACCAAGTAGATTGCAAACCATGGCTAATTCGAATTTGGCACGGTATTGGTAAATGTCAACTTGAACGAACAATATACAGTCATGAGGAAAGGTAATTTGTGAGGCTAAACATAGTACAACAAAAGCCATGTCTAAATTACCACATTGTTTATAATAAACACCCAACCTAAATAGCGTTTCAGCCCTATTGGGCATAATCTCATATCCCTTTTGATATGCATCAACTATGTCTTTTTGTGGGTAATATTTTAATTCCTCCTTGGCCATACCAATCGACAAATACGAGATGTACACACCTTCACGATTACTAATATTATTATTGTTAACACTAACCTCTATACATTTTGAATAATATATTATACTATTAGTATAATCTTTGTAGTCGAAAAAACTTTGACCAGCATAGAAATAGTAGTGAGCAAGTAAATCTACATCATGGTTACTATTATTGGATTGTTGTGATGATAATATGGTGTTAATTGTGTCAACAATAAGTTGTGCATCCTTTTGGTACTTGTTACTATCTTTGTTACGAGATCCCAAACGACGAGATTCAACATAATAGTTGTTGTCACCTAGCGTATGTTTATTAAACAACATCTTGTCATTAACTGGTACGTTACCACCTAAACATGGAAACTCGTGTAAGACAGCACGATAGCACCATTTAATATCATTACGAAAGATTTGACTACGATAGTATACCATATTACCAATTTTATAACGAAGAGCAAAACAATCATATTGCGGTAATGACTTATTTGACAACATTGTGTTTGTCGATGATGACCCCTTGGTTGATAGTACCTTTGTTTTTGTTTTTGTTTTTGTTACTGGTAATAATGTTGGTAGTGATAGTGGTGTTAAATCTATACTACCACGAATAACATCATCAGCATCGATACACCAGACATACTTAGATTTGCCATAGGCAGCTTCCAAGGCTAAAGTTCGATTATGACCAAAATTTAACCACTTATGTTTTAAATATTCACCCTTAATTTTATGTTGTTTAAAATATGTTCTAACAACCTGTTCTGTGTTGTCAGTAGAACCAGTATCACATATAACCCAGTAATCTATATATCCGGCAATAGAGTCCAATGTTTCGCTGATAACATGTGCCTCGTCTTTAACTATCATACAAAGACATATGTTGTACATATTTTTGCTTTTAAAACAATAAACTTTGTTCACACTTAAAATAAAAAATACCTTATTATGCTATACCGTATTATAGTATACTATGTGTGCTGTCTGAAAATACTGTATTGTGCCAATAATAGAATTAATATTGGTATAACATACATTCCACATCCCAACTATTATGTAATTTGTAATTACATAAGTCTTATCATAACAAACATTCAAACAGTCATTCAAACAGTTATTCAAACAGTTATTCAAACATAAATACATAAGTAGGATTTGTGGATCCAGGAGCATAACTAGCCAACTTGAGTACTATTACATGGCAATACGTGCAAACCGAAGGTGGGCTGCGCTAGGCAAAAAATCCACAACATCCATGTAGATGTTTTAGTATGTAGTAAGTAATTAAACGTGTGATCCACATGGATGTTGTGGATTTTTTGCCTAGCGCAGCCCACCTTCGGTTTGCACGTATTGCCATGTATTTTCTCTAGTATAACAAATAAACAATATGTAATATTTTAAATGTTGTTTGATACAAATAATAAATACATAAAGGGAGAGAAGGGAGAGAAGGAGTTATGAATCAAAGAGTATATCCAACCAAATTGTTTTCTATTACATTATCATCTATGTAAAAAAGGATTCACAATAATCATGTAAACGTATTGGTTCATACCAGTAATTACAGTGTAACATTACATGATTATTGTGGATCTTTGTTTGCGCTGATGATCATATAATCTTATTAAAGTAGTAAGTAGTTAACCTGCAATACATACCAAAGATAATTTGTATCAAGTAGCAACCATTGATTTAAACAACCATTGATTCAAACAACCAATATTTACGAGAAACACTATAGGATTCAGGAATATAACCATGTAATTTAAGTGTCATTACATGACAATACGTGTAGACAAGGATCCACAACATCCATGTAGACATACTGTATATAACAAATAATTACATGTGTAAACATCACATGATATTTGTGGATTTTGTTTACACGTATTGCCATGTAATCACCCTAGTATAAAAAATAAATAACATGTAGTATTTTAAAGATTGTTTGTATCAAACAACAAATACATAAAAGACTAAGGAGGGAGGAGTAAGGAGATGACGAGGTTATAAGTCAAGAAACATAACCAGCTAACTTGTTGGCAATTACATGACCATCCGTGTGAACGATGATCCTTGTTTACACAAATATCATGTAGATATATTAATACATAATAGATAATTACGGTGTAATACTACATAATGTTTATGGATCATTGTTTACACAGATGGTCATATAATATTGTTAAAATGGCATGTAATAATACATTCAAAAGGTTGTTTGAATGATTGATTGTTTGAATGATTGATTGTTTGAATGATTGATTGTTTGAATGATTGATTGTTTGAATGATTGATCGTTTGAATGATTGATTGTTTGAATGATTACTTCTTGATTCAAACAACTAACATTTACAAGAAGAGTTATGGAAGATGGAAAAGTAACTATATAATTTAGGTATAATCATATGACCAATTGTGTATGCAAGAATCCACAATTGGTCATATAGATGTGTTAGCACGTAATAAATAATTATATGTGTAACCCACATGGATATTGTGGATGTTTGCCTACACGTATTGTCATGTAATCACGCTAGTATAACAAGTAAACAGTATGTAATATTTTAAAGATTGTTTGATACAAACAATCACTCAAATAACAAGTACATGAAATATAGAAGAAGGAGAGAGAAGTTATAGCTCAGTGAGCATAAAAGGGTAGAATATGTATTATTACATGACCATTTGTGTATACAAGAGACCACAAAATTATGTGGCTGTGTGGGGGGGGTACATAACAAGTAATTATATGTATGAGTTACATGATGTCTGTAGTTCATTGTTTGCACAAAATATCATGTGATTGCTCTAATATAACAAGTAATTAGTATCTGGTACTTTAAAAATTGTTTGTATCAAACAATCACTCAAACGATAAATACATAAAATGTATAGGGAGAGAGGGAAAGAGGGAAAAGTTATAGGTCAATGAACACAAAGGGTAAGATGTGTATTATTACACAACAGTACTCATAAATAAGGAACCACAAATATCAAGTAGTTTATACAAATTTTCATGATGTTCGTGGTTTCTCGTTTACACAAATTGCCATGTAATTGTTCTAGTATATCGAGTGATTAACATGTATTATTTTAAAGGTAAATTGTATTAAACAACAAATAGATGTATAAAAGAATTACAACTTATAAACATAACCACACATACTCGACTGCTATCACATGACAATACGTGTAAGCAACAATCCACAATTACCATGTAGATGTTTTAGTATATAGTAAATAATTAAATGTGTAAACCACATGGATATTGTAGATAGTTGCTTACACGTATTATCATGTAATAGTACTAATATAACAAGTAATAGACAAAGGTAATATGTATTAAAATAACCAAGATACTCAAACAACAAATTGTAATCTTATTGATATCTGCTGACAAAGTAAATATATAATAGTTACATCTGTATGGATAAGTACCACAATAATATTTATTATACATATTGTATGTGTATAATTGTATATGTATAATTGTAATTACACAAATATGTTAAACATAGTATATATGTAAGAATACTACTTTTGTTACTCACAAAAGTAGTTGTGATGTAGTGAAAACATTACTTAACCATGGTGTTACCATAACACATTATATACTACAAGAGTTTACATTTTATACAATATATGTATTGTATAAAGTTTTACACCAATGACATGACAAATTAGAATGGTAATAGTTGTAATGAAAAGAAATAAAAGGATAAAGAAGTAAAAGGGTAGCAAAAGTAAACAAAACAAATAAAAATATATTACATGACTACCATAGTACCAACTAATTGGGCAATTTGGACATTAGTTGACAACTCGAATGAATTATTAGCTAAGTTGGGGTCCAGGACAGTAAAGGTTACAAAGATGGATGTACCGGAAATGGCATACACAGTAAATGTAACTGTAGCATTTATGTCCACTATTACACTAGTTCCATAAATACTATTTGTAGTTGTAGTTGTGCCACTTGCAACATTGAATGGGTTTACACTCAATGGTAAATTTTTACCACCAATTGGGGACTGTTGTAAAATAAAGTATGGGTTAGGGAAGTTCAGGTTAACATTAACTGGTCGTTTCATACTTAAAATATTATTATAACCATTAATACCGGTGTTTACAAGAGATACTGGGTTTGTTGTACTACCAACGATGTTAACTGTAATCTCATAGTAACCAGTAGTGCCAATAACAATTTCGGAACTGGGTTTCATATTTGACACCTGGTCAAAACTATCATCTACACTAGTAATAGTAATGTTACCAGTTGGATCCAACATTGTTGTAGCAAAATACAGATTATGTGTACCCACTGACCCTTCGATGATTTGAAAGTCATTTGGACCAGTAGGGCCACCGGCAGCCACTGACCCCACACTTGTTGGTCCAGCATCTCCTTTATCACCCTTGTCACCCTTACTTCCTTTATCACCCTTACCACCCCTCTCGCCTGGTGGTCCAACATCACCTGTGTCACCCTTCTCCCCTGGTTCACTATCATTACCATCATTACCTCGATCTCCCTTATCTCCCTTATCCCCTTTGTCTCCCTTATCTCCCTTATCCCCTTTGTCACCCTTATCCCCTTTATCACCTGATGATCCAACATCTCCTGTATCTCCCTTGTCACCATGCTCACCTGGATCTCCCTTATCACCTGTATTACCATTATTACCTCGATCTCCTTTATCTCCCTTATCACCCTTCTCCCCTGGTGATCCGTCATTACCTCTATCTCCTTTGTCCCCACACTCACCTTTGTCACCTGAGTCTCCCTTATCACCTGAATCTCCTTTGTCCCCTTTATCACCTGGATTACCGTTGGGTCCGGGAAGTCCAACACACTGTAGGTATTGGGCTGACTGTGGTATAGCACGGAATATGTATTTGTTGCCATTTACATAAATTTCAATCTTCCGCTGTAAGTCAACAAACACAAATGTTTGGGGTTGAGTACTATCAAGATTATACTCATTGTATACTACCTTTCTATATAAGTGTATACCACCGTGGTTTGGTTCGATAAGAAGGAGATAGTCCTCATCATGATCCTGATCACGGTTTTCAATTACTACTCCAATGTATCTCTTTATACTTGACATTATTTTTTAACCATAAAAAAATGTATATGTACAAAATTACAAGTATTTCAATACTTGGTTTGTTGTCACCACCATACATTGTAAATAACATAAACAACAAAATACAAATATCCAATACTTGTAATAAACTTATCATCATTGTATGTGTAACACCAATAATACAATATTAGTTACATTTTTAACATTGTAGTTACATTTTTAACATTATAGTTGTATTTTTAACATTATAGTGGAATTATGTAATCTATGTATAAATAAAATACAGCTGTTTTCAATCACAGTTTGTTACGTGATTGAAAACAGCTGTATTTTATGTATTAACTGGTAAACAAAAGTACGACTATCTTTTATATCGGTATAAAAACTTTTATGTGGTATAAATAATAAATAAAACAAGTTACAACATATATTATATTATTGTATGTATGTGTATATGGGTATATTCTATACTGGTGTAAAACCACTATATGTGGATGATAGATTGGTAAGAATGTTGTTGGTTGGTGATGCCAAGGCTAACAGGGTGTCAGTGTCATAGTTGATAAATTGGTACTGTCGTCTGTTGACCTCAAGTCCAGAGGTAGAGTACGCGTCAGAACCCAAGCTTAACCCATAAGCAAGTAGGAATAAGCGGTTGTTGACCAGGTCAATGATGACACCAGTACCTACTGGTACACCCCTCTGGAAATACAATCTTATGATAGAAGTGGGTTCAGATTGGACATCGTAATTGTAACATGTCATGGTGTACTGACCGTTAGGTAAGATTACACCCAGACTTGGATCGGTGACAGCCTCACCCTTCAACTCATTGTACAGATGGTAATTATTGTTGATATCAACAATACCATAGTTGGCTGAGAAATTACCAAGAGGATATGTTTGTTGGTACAATACCGAGGTGAACTGTAATAGTAACTTCTCATCTGGTCCCAAAATTTGGTCCTTGAATGACCAAATCTGCTCCTGAAACAGTTGACAGCTGGGTACAAAGATCAGCCTCAGGATCGGTGAGACAAGAATATCCATCTCATTTACACTACTAATATCCATGTCCACAGTGTCGAGTTGTGTTTGGTCATTATTATGAGCTGCCATATGTTTTTGTTTTTATACACCATAAAATATTTTATTGTTTCTACATATATCTATATATTTATATTACGGTATTAAAATTACAACTAAAAAGAAGCGAGATAGTTGAGAGAAATAAAAGTGTAATAACACATGTTATAACATTCATACAAAAAACATGTCACAACATAATTTAATACATTTTGTTGTATAAAACATCTTAAAATGTTAAGTAATGAGTGAAAGTTGTAAATTACATGTTACAATGTTGTCCTCACAACAATTTAAATTTCTGTTACATTGTGTGACAGATAACTACTAAAATAATATACATATATAACAAACCACTACCTGCAATGTATATTGTTTGAGTAAGTTGTAGCGTGGTATACAACCATATTTAATATACAACCTTATTATACATACATATTTTTAATATACAACTTACTTTAACAGGTAAAAGTTTTAAAAAAATAGGTATGTATGACATTTAAAGATTGTAAGAAGCAAAGATAACTTCTAACAGATTAGAGGGATATATATATAGTTATCAAACAATTGTTCATGTCAAAACATGTGTAGTACATGCAACACATATGTTGTATATGTATAGTTACATGTTACCAACTGTGTGATAATCAAACCATACTTTAAATATTAAACATTATAACAACTTTACATTTTTCTATTAAATTAAATAACATTTCACACTCGGTAATATGTAGCATATATTTGTATTCATACACTTAGTATATGAAAAACCATATTTTTCGTATAGATGTTGAGAGGATTATATACTTATCTTTACTTTATTTTTTATTACTCCATCTGTTAACAATTTTTAAATATGGTTAGCATGAGATGTTGAAAACACATACTAAGTGTAATGTATGTATGTAATTGGATGTGGACTACAATATGGTGTTCAAGTAATACTTTATAAATTAAATAATGGTTATATTGTGTAATCATTGATTGTATAATTATTATTATTATTATTTACAACAAATTAAGATAGTGTGTGTGTGTGCTATAAATTGTAAAAGTGTTGCTTCTAATCACTTACATACACTACACTTAATATATGCAAATTACATTCTTACATAATGTTCTACCCGTTGAGACATTAATAAACGAGGTAGAACTAGTTTATTGTCTATTGTTGTTTTCTTGTCTTTTTAATATAATTAACATGTATTACTGTTATGCATGTAAGAGTAGGAAATGTCAAAACTACTTGACATATTTTAACATTACTCAAAACATTAAAATGTAGTATGTATTATCACATGATGTAGATTATAATCATGGCAATTAATATTTGTATGAACAGATAATAATATTACTACTACTGTTATGTATCCATGTTATATATAAAGATTTTATATCTCACAGATATAAAAATTTTGTTGTTGTTTAATACATACTATCTTTTGAGTATTACAGAGTGGTTACTCTCTATGTTAGGAAGAATACATGACAATACGTGCAAACCGAAGGTGGGCTGCGCTAGGCAACGATCCACGATAGTCATGTGGATTATAAGTATAATTACTTGTTAAGTACCAATACATCTACATGAATGTTGTGATACTTGTTTGCACGTATTACCATGTAATGACACTTAAATTACCTGGTTATATTCCTGGATCCATAACTTTTCCTATGCATGTATATATATATGTTTATTGGTTATTTAAGTGAGTGAATGAGTTGAACAAATAGAATGAGAGGGTAAAAAGTAAGAAAATATACAAAACAACTATTTTTCATCATGGTGGAATCAGGCGTGTTAACATAATTTCGACATTATTTAACATTCTCACAGTAAAAACTTTTATAATTTTTATGTATAAAAAGATATGGATTGTGTTTGGACAGGATCATTTAAATCAGATAAGTATCCGATATATGGCAATATTAAAATTCCTCTCAAACCACTTGACGTTTGGGGTTACAAAACTCGTGCTAAGGTGTATTTCAAAGGATTTGCTTCTGTAGTACAGAACATCTTCATGCCAAACATGGAGATTGATTTGTATGTGCAACAAAACATGTGTTTTAAAATTAAAATTGGTGAAGCAGAAGCAACACTTACATTACAATCCATCCCTAAGATTACAGACACATACATTGCCGGTAAGTATGATGTGATCAAGGGTAGTTATCACTCAACAGGTGAGTTTTATCTTATGCAAGGAGATAATAACTATGAACAAGATGGTTGTTCCATTATGTAAACACATACATCTATTTCTCTCTCTCTTCCCCTCTCTTTCTCTTTCTCCTCACACTCATCTCACAATCACACTTATACTTCTATCCTCGTCATTTACTATGCCAATGTTCAACTTTGTTTCATGTATTATATATACATTAAATAACAAACATTACAATACTGTTACGCAGCTATAATATTGTTACATCATTGAAACATAATTACAGGTGTGAAATTTATTTATAAATTTAAGTAAACATATAGTTTGATTGTTAAACTATAAACATTCAATAGTTGAGAGAAAAAAGAGAGAAAGAGAGAAAGGAGTCAATGGTAAATGTTCAAAAGAATATATAACATATGATTATCCAAGATATTGTTTATTCAGGTAGATAAATATTCATTTAATTATCTATTGTAAGTAAGGTTGTTCAAGATATGTCTGTATTACACTAATGATATTGATAGGAGAAGTATAATGATGAGGAGGAAAAATAAAGAGAAGGAAAGAGGAGGAAAAAGGGTATAAATTGTAAGTATATAGTTAAACATCTAACTTTATATGTATAAGTAATATTATTTAAAATAATATTTATTAAACCAATATAAATTGTATTACAAAGATAACAAATAAAGATGAGAGGTTTATATTTCTTTTTTGGATTGACGAAACAGTGGTTAAATCATGATGGCAAGTCTTTCTATCGAGGTAGTCGTGGACCGGAATCGGAATGGTCAGTAATGAGGGTTGGAATGTGTAAATTTACTCTTACTCATGTGGCAACAGGTATTACTTATGGTGACTTTAATCTGGTACATAATAGAGGTTTATACCAAATACTAATACAATCAACACAAGGAACTGTATTAGCAGTTGATACAGATTCAATTAATTACCCTCAATCAAATACTATTATATTATGGCCCCAATTGTTTAGTGATGAAAACAATGATGAAGATAGTGATAACAATGTTATTAATAACCAGTTGTGGCAAATAGTTCTCGACGTAGGTAATGTCCAGCTGTACAACACATTCACAAATTCCTACTTAACTTATAATGTTAATAATAATAATAATCAATGGGGAACAACTAATAATTGTAATGATACTCATACTGTGTGGAACATTAGTAATAATGTTTTACATCATTTGGTTTCCAATACTATGTATAAAATTGTTGACTATAATTTTATCACACCACTTGACCTTACCGTTAATATAGGATTCACACTTACATCTGAAGGTCCAGAAACAACAACAGATATATCAGATGTAAACACTAATCATGAAACGGGATATATTGAACCTAATATAGCAGATTCATATGAAGTTTGGTCTTTATTGCCAACAACATTAAACCCAATAGCAGAAAACGTTAAACCACTTCGCAATATTACAATTGCAACAATTAATGTTGAAGCATATGAAGAGTCAACACCGGATGAGATAGCCGCTAGGATATTATCAACATTGGCAATTACGTCTAACACTAATAATAGTCATACTATTGAAAATAAATTCAATAGTAATGATGATAATGATCAAGTAGGTGTTGATGTTATTTGTGTCCAGGAAGATCGCCTCATTGAAACAATGTATATTGCAGGTTACAAGAAGGTTATTTTCTGTTTAGCTGAGGTTGGTATTCCATGTACAGAAGATAGAAAAACAGGATGTATAGTTGGTATCAAGGCTGGTACAGAATACTTAATTAATAGTATATACGTGAAAAGTCAGTTGATAACTGCTGGTATGGTCAAGGTCGAAGGTGTAATTGACATCACTGACAAGTGTGAAGTTCCCCGGTGTGCAACATTTATAACCATTGGTAACGATACATCAGATACGAATTCAAAACCAATTACGATTGCTAATACCCATATTTGTGGTGGTCGATTTGATGATAAGAAGTTCAAGGATATTTTTGATGTTAAGAGTAATGAGATCACAGATGTTATTGCACACAATCCAACAATTATTGTTGGTGACTTCAATGGAGGTTACAATCATGAAATTGCCAAACATGTGTTGAGTGGTTATGATGTATATCGAGATTTAAGTTCGGAAGATAAGGAGTTATTTATAAGATATTACACATCTACACATACGACATTAATTGACTCTGGTTATGAACCTGCATACAACGAATACCAAATTGGTAAAACTAGTGTTTATGGTGGTATTCCAGACTGGATTTATTACTTACCTGACATATTGGTACCAACTCAAGCTCATACGGTAAACTTCACTGATATCAACGGTAAGAGACTAACTGACCATAATGCCGTATACGTTAGCTTTTCTATCATCTAATAACACGCATACATACACACATAGTTATTAACAACCACCATAATGACCAAATATCTCGTACAAGATTGTTTTCATTGTTTTTATCGTTGGTAATAATACTTGTTTGTGTGATATCTTATCCCCTTCCCCTCTTTCCCTCCTTCCCTCCTCCGCTCATCCTCCCCTCTTTCCCCTTAGACAGGTGATAACACAGTAAATATATACAACATCCTATATATGTATGACAAACAGTTTGTCATAAATACAACTACACCTAAAACTACAACTACAACTACATTACACTAAATTACATTAATATTAAATGTTATTACAATTACAGTTATAATTGTATCTAGTAAATGTAAATGTGTATTAGTTTAGGTTGGTAATAATCAAAGATAGACAATTTACTATTATTGTTATGTACTGTTGTATATGGAGGAAGAATAGTAAAAATTTAATGGTGTGAATATATCATTACAATATACACAAAATATAATACAACACGTAATAGTTAAGTGTTTATACAAATTTTAATATTATGAATTGAGTCAATGACAATACATTTGTTATATATGTGAATGTAAGAATATTATTAACGTAAGAAATATATTGGTTAGTGTGGTAAGTAATATGTCATGAAAATTACAGTTATATTTGTAATTATAAATATAACTGTAATTACAAATACTAATGTAAGAAAGTGGTTTCTACCTCGTTCATACAGATATAATTACATAAAATTTATATAATCTATTATATAAATTTTATGTAATTACTTGTGTAAATTACTA
>Ga0302300_1000166_pt1 | contig 55954 bp, 51 predicted proteins | sample III_Palsa_E1_1_FD_198756 | JGI IMG/M metagenome (GOLD analysis project Ga0302300, IMG submission 198756) | Peat permafrost microbial communities from Stordalen Mire near Abisko, Sweden - III_Palsa_E1_1 | ecosystem: Environmental > Terrestrial > Soil > Palsa > Peat permafrost | place: Sweden...
CTGTGGTAGACGTAGTAACCTGTGGTAGACGTAGTAACCTGTGGTAGACGTAGTAACCTGTGGTAGACGTAGTAACCTGTGGTAGACGTAGTAACCTGTGGTAAGTGGGAAACTTTAATTTTTCTGGAGATGTTCCTTGATTATAGCTTGGTTAAATAACTTGATTAATTACTTGACGATAATTTGACATTGTTTTTATATTTTAATTTTAACAATCAAGTTATCGTCAAGCTAAAAAAATTGATTTTACAAGTCTCTCTCAATTCCAGATTAAGAACCCCATATTGATTTAAGGATTAAGAATCAACTACGCCAGGAAAATGACGATTACCTCTGTGATGACCCTTATTTACGATGCCGTCATCCACGTAATTACCTCAAAGGAAAGGCGTGATTTCATTATTTGTCTGCTCTGCTATTTCACCACTGTTTTCACCTCATTGCTCCAGATACCCTTTACAACAGCCATGACTCAGCAAATCCTGAACAAAGAGGTCAGATTCGACATCATACTCACTGTTCTCGCTTTGGCCTGTCTTGACCACTTTGCCCTTGTGAACTTCTACACTTATCAGACCAAATTGATCAATTCTGTCACCACTAAAATTCGTGAGAAATATTATCAGTTATTCACAAATGCCACCTTCGAATGGCTCGAAAAGAACGAAAACAATGTCGATAAAAGAAGAGAAGCTGTCGAAAATTGTGCCTCTACTTGTGGCTATTTCATCAGACCTTGCCTGCAAATTATTTCCACAATGTCCACTGTTGGCTGTGTCCTTCTCATGATTTTCTACGATCTTGGTCTCTATGTCATCCCACTGTTCGTCGCCATGGGTTCATTCTATCATTTCTACCACTTGAAAGAACAATCTCGCTACAATGATAGATACAAAACACATGTCGATTTAAAGTGTAAAATCAGAGCCTCTATTCCTCAAGATCACCTGAAGAGCCATGACAAATTACTTCACAATGAACTCGATAATTATATCACCACTCTCACTAGTCCTGAAAAGACCATTTCACATGATGTCTTCCAACTTGACAAAGATTACATCATGTTCTGGTTCTTCAATTCATTCTCACCAGTGATGTTCAATTACCTCATCCTTTGTCTTGCCATCTACCATGAAAACTTCGGTATTGCCATGTTAATCCTACAAAACAAAGGCTCTTTTCACGCATTAGTCCATGAAATGAATAACATACATTTGAGTTACAAGACCACTGTCTCTAATTGCGAACCACTCAAGAAAATGGTTGATACTATGGATATTCGTCAAAAGCAAAAACCACAAATTATCACCTCCATTTTCCCTATAGTGATCTCTAACATTAACTTGGAAATCCCCAATGGCACTCACCTTAGACAACAGGATTTCTTCGAGATGACCAAAACCTCACGTATCTTATTCAATGGTCCTAGTGGTGTCGGTAAAACTGTACTTATGAAATACCTTTGTGGTTACTTCCAGAATAAGGGAACACTCAACTTCTCTAATGGTCTGACACCTGAAGACCTCATTTCATATCGCTCACTTTTCCAATGCTCCAAAACTCAAGAAAACACGCAATGCTCTTGGAAAGAACTAATCATCAATGGCCTCGCATTCGACAAAACACTCTTCCAAAAGGTGATTAAATTGACCAAAATCGATGGAAAGATCCCTACTGACAATTATGATGCCCTTGTTTCTGATGGGCTTTCAACTGGTGAATGTACCCGATTTGGTTTAGCTCGAGCATTATATCGTGCATTAATCAAGAAGAATTGCATCATTTTCATGGATGAACCTGATCAAGGTCTCCAAGAACCACTCGCACTGGAAATCATGCAAAACATCTTTATCGAACTTGATGTGTGTTTGGTCATGTCGCTTCACTTTGACAGTCTGAAGAACACACTCGAATTTACTGATCAGATCTGCTTTGATGAGACAGATAAGGGTACTTTTTACCACAAGAATCAATGGGTCGTTATTTAAGTTAGGTCACCGAGATAAAAAGACATACAATTTTATGTCCTTTTATATATAAATGCCCCTTATTGCGTTTTTCGATCACTGGTATGATCTAGAGAATTTTGTCCATCCAGGTGGTTGTGCTATTTTAGACCGATTAAACAACCAAAATGGCACTGAAGCCTTAAAATTATATCATCCTTTCACCTATGAAACTTATCTTAAAAGAATTCAAAAATACCAAAAACACGAAGTAACAAATCCCATTGAATCAACACCAGATTCATACGAACTGGAATTACTTGATCAGGTCAAACCAATGATCCAAAAGAAAAATCTCAAAATGAAAACATCCACTAAAATTATTTATTCGATACTGTTCCTTCTTCATTTGTTCTGTTGTTATGGTGTGTATTGTGAAAACATTATTAGTATGATCATTTTTCCATTTTCGATCTGGATTACTTTTATTAGAATTATTAAAGAAGGTCATCATCGATCACTTCATCAGAAAGAAAATATTAATCTTCTTTTCACACGATTTGGTGTCTTGTTTTCAGGATTGGTCAGTTTGTTATGGATTAGGGCACAAGTTAATTGGTTTTATGTCATTATTCATTTCACTATTCCATTCTTTTTTCAAGACATGACAACTGCAATATGTTTAATTCTTTATAAAGAAATAATCATATTTATTTTGTTTTCCTTTTTTCAAGGACATAATAAATTATCATCAAATACAACTGATAAAAACATGTATTCGAAAATCAAAAAAACGGTCACTAATTATCATGTCAATAATACTCTCATGAAATATGTTTCAGCTGGATATAATACACATACTATCCATCAATATTTCCCATTTGTCAATTCTGATCATCACCAACAAATAGATGAGATTATTAATAAACTGTAATTTCTCTGATCCATTTCGGTACTTGAGAATACAATTCACATGGAATGGTGACTCGACGTAATGTCTTTCCCCAATGCTTGACATTAACTTTGCGAGCTGTCATAAAGACCACTTCAACTATGGGTTCATTTAAACGAATCTCGAGTATACCATGAGGTAAATCATTGTATTCAATAACTAATTTAACAGCATTTGGACAATCCCAAGATTGGAAGACGTCATGCAAATGAAGTTCTTTCACTGTTATTGGAATTTGCAATTCTTCAGTATTCATCAATTGGGTACTACGAACAATAAATTTCTCGATATTGAGATGAGATAAATTATTTGTGTAGTTTTGAGTCGAAATACCATTGATGACTAATACCCCATTTCTACGTTTGTATTCGATTGCACGAACACTATCAGATGATAAATATTTAGTCACAAAACAATTCAAATCTGGATAACATGATGGGATTTCCAAATCTTTATCATTATAATAGATTTTTTTGTGAGCTATTAATTTAAGATATTTGATCGTTGGCGAGAGATCCTTGATAAATCGCGTCATGCAAAAACACAATGTTAGTTTCCTGACCGACTTGAATTGATTGTCATTATACAAATGAATTGGCAAATACAAAATTTCAATTGCATTATCACCACTAAACGACATTTCAGTATATTGATACTTGATTTTTAATTTTTTTAATGATGGTGTTAAAACAAAATCGCTGTTGGTATACGATGATATAACGAATGATTCAAGTTGGATCGGAGTATATTTATAGTGATCCAATACTGATAAGTGTTCTGTTTTTTTATTCGCATCAGAAATGATACTGTAAAATGATTTGATTTTGACTGATTTCAATGGAATATTCTGAAGATTAATACTTGTCAAAAATATATTGCTCATTTCATAATGATATTTAACCATATGGCTATTTTTTCCAAAAAACTGATGTGATGATGATAAAGCATTGACAGAATATTTCATGTTGATGTTAATATCAGAATCAACATGTAATTTATTGACAATTGATTTGTCTAGAATGTTCTGAAAAATAATATTGTTTGTTATACAATTCACATTATGAATTCTCAGTTTTTTCAACTTCCGAATGAAATATAAATATTTCGTTGACATATACAATTTCAGAAAAATAACATCATCCAAATAATGAGCAATTTCATTCACAAGATCATGTGTCAATGATAACATTATTAGTTATTTAAGTATTAATAAATTATATCAATTTTTATTAGGTAAGATGGCACAGTTCCTTCCTTTGATACTTTATAATTACTTTACAACTGATAAGACGATTAAAATCAATGTTAACAATGCAAAAGATGTTCCTGCGTTTCAAAGAAAAGCAGTATTAGCAACTAAAGTTGTTCCACCTATAGTACCACCTATAATACCACCTATAGTACCAATTATTCATATTTCGACTGAAAACAATGAAGATTCAGATAACGAATCATTTTCAGCTTCTGCTGTGTATACTCCAATTAAAAATAAACAGATGATCATGAGAAGATACTCAACTGTAAGTGGTACAAATGAGCAACAAATAGTTAATTGTCCACAACAGAAAGATGATAATGTGAAATGTTATGAACCATTGAGTAAGATCGTTTTTACAAATCCAGATCAACCTGGAAAGAAAAAAACATTTGATGTTGTTGTTATGTTTGAAGATAAGATTTACAAAGAAACTTTACAAAATAATATTCAAATCCAGAGTTTTTCGTCATCGCAAGATACAACAACATCAAATTCATTTACAACTGGTGGTTCAATTGATCATGTTATGGAAATATTTATTCCGAAAAATGATAATCTAACAGAATACATGTCAGTAATTATCCCATTGACAATCAGAAATAATAAAACATCAAATACAGCCAAAAAACCAATCCTTATGAATTTCAATTTTGTTCATACTTTACTCAATCAATTAAGTCCACCTCTCGATAATGAAGGTGAGATATCCGATTATGTTTGTAAGATCCTCAATAACAATGATCCACCTCTCAACACTGAAAATCGTGGTTTTCCAACACATCAAAATCTGGTTATCTTCAGGAAAAGCACAGGACCATTTTTTAGAACTACTGATACTGATGTCACATTATCTGTCACATTTATCACACCACCATTCAAATTTAATGTACCTGCTGTTATGTAGTAACCTGTGGTAGACGTAGTAACCTGTGGTAGACGTAGTAACCTGTGGTAAATAAATTAATTTTTATGCAAAAATTAATTTATCATTATTTTCACTTCACTAAGAACTTCTTCAACAATAGTTTCAATATATGTTTCTTCTGTTTCGGTGGCATTTCCATTAAAAGCATTATTCTCTTTGACAATTTCAGACAAACCATTCATAATTATTTCCCAATCACGGAAAAGTGACTGACGATATTGTTTTGTTTCAACCGAAATTTTGTTTGTCTTAGCATGATCTTTCTTGTTAAATGCCTGACTGTATTTCGAAATGTTTTTGATGACTGAATTCATTTTTTCTTTTGGCAGAATGAATTTTGGTCTTGGTCTCCATGTAATTTCCTTAACATCAGTGACATGTTCTTGATGTAACAATGTTCCCATCAATGAATGAATTTGATAAACCATTTTTGCTTTGTCATTCTCGTGAGAAAACAAACTCAACACAAATCGCCCAGATGGATCCCATTCTGTGTAATGATAAATACCAAATTGTTCATCATTGATCATATGACCATCAATATGCCAAAATTCCATCAAATCATCGCCAGATTTGCCATATTTTACTAAATGGAAAAAATCATTGTGAACACTCCACTTTAATCTAAAATCCGGCTTATTGTTAATTACTCTCAAAATATTAATTTCACTTTTCTCAATTTTGTAAATCGTAATGTTACCATTGACACGATTCGTCACAGCAAATTTGTTATCATTTACCATTTTCCACTGCACTGTTTCAGAAATGACAATATCAATATCTTCATAAAGTGATTTCGTAAAATCCCAAGAAACCTGAAGTTTAGATGTCTTGTCTTTCGTCTTTGGAACGATCACTTCTGATTTTGGTACGATGACATTTACCGGAATGTTCTTTTCTCTCAAATGATACAATGACAAAACAACACCAATTTTGTTTTTGGCTTTCAATGTTTTCAGAATGAAATAATCGCCATTTGGTGACCAATAGACATCAATGAATCCAACATCAGGTAAGACTTGTGATTTCAGACATGTTCGATCATTAATCATCAATTGTGGCAAGACACCGGGATTTTGTTCAATCTGTTCACGATATGATCCAATAATTGCTTCAACATTCATGAGATTGATTTTCATGGGATTTTGAATGATGTAACAAATCATACTCTTATGCTTGAGATCATCTTTCGAGAAACATAGACTATGAATGTTTTCCAATTCCATCGTGTATTTATTGAGAACACCATCTTGAATTTTGTATAACTTCAAGAACATTTTTTCCTTGTAAGACTCCAGAACATAGAAATATTGACTGTCATGCGACCATTCAATTTTCTTGACCGTGCAACCAAATGTATACATTTCGGCACCTGATCTGATATCCCACAGTGTGAAAGTGTTTCCAGAATAAGACAAAGTAATAATGTATTTCTCGTCATGAGAGAAAAATGTTTGAGATACTTTACCACAAATAAATTTAATGTATTTTTCCCAGGATGTTTTAGTTGGGTTAGTCCACAAGACAACACCTTGTTCGTGATAACTAATCATAAATGAACCTTGTGGTGACCAACGAACAATACCAATATCAGTCCAAGTTTTCTTCTCGAAAATTTGTTCTGGTGTTTCTCGTGAGAATGCAGATTCTATGTTACAATACATTTTGACTGTTCCTTCTTTTCCCAATTTGGATTGAATATGGAATTGATTACGACTATCAGTATCACGTAGCCAATTCTTGTAATTTGGTTCGCAATATTTGGTGACAACAGATTCTTCTGCTTCAGTATATTCTGACTCTTCAATCGTACTCCATTTGTTAACACTAAAAATATGAGATTTGTCAAATTGATAATTGTCAAATTTTTCACACAATAATGTTGCAACAACCTCACTTGTATAAACAAATGCAATACCTTTTGTTGAACCATTGACAACGGGAATATCAATATCATTGACTGTCACTTCTTTAACACCTTGTTTGTTTAAGAAAGCATTTAGAATTTTATTTAAAAAAAGTCCACGAAATTGTTCAATTTTGTTAGTGATTGGAAGACCATCAAAAACGGTAATGATAACCGTATCATCAGAATCAGGTTTCTCATCTTCAAGTACCTTCATTGTTTTCTCAAATTGCCTCTCAAGATCATCATTCAAATCGATCGGATAAACCATCTGTTCATCGAAACCGTTAAGATGACTCATTTTGTTAATAGAATAGCTGATGTTAGTTATAAATTAATATATGATAAAAAATCAATTTTTTTCTGAGACTGGTAAGTCGAAGAAAACAAATTGTAAGTGGAAAACTTCAATTTTTTTTACACTTCCAGTGTACAGTTCGTCGAGAAAAACAAAGTGTAGACGTAGTAACCTGTGGTAAACGTAGTAACCTGTGGTAAGCATTATGACTATAATTTGACGAGTACTGTGGCAAGTATTATGACAATTACTTTGGCGACTACAGTGACGATTACTTTGGCGACTACAGTGACGATTACTTTGGCGACTATTATGACGATTACATTGGTTGTATATTAACTCTCACTTTATGGATATTATTTTAATAATAAATATCAAACGCAAATAAAATTATTATTGTCACAATAGTTGCCAATGTAACCGTCATAATAGTCGCCAAAATAATCGTCATAATAGTCGCCAAAATAATCGTCATAATAGTCGCCAAAATAATCGTCACAATAGTTGCCAATGTAATCGTCATAATAGTCGCCAAAGTAATCGTCACTGTAGTCGCCAATGTAATCGTCATAATAGTCACCAATGTAATCATCATAATAGTCAAAGAATATTAAGTTTTATTTTTCCCATAACAAAAAGTTATGTTAAAAATATTATTAATCATCAAAATCGAATTCCTTGTCGAACTCATTGAACTCATCCTCATCATCACTGTCGTGAATTCCCATTTCTTTTTCGATTTGTTTTGTTGAAGGCATCAATTCCTTGTTCAGTTCTTCGATATCATACTCAGTCATATCATCGGGGAAGTTAAACAGTTCGCGAAGTTTCAGTTCTGGAGTAATTCCCTTGTCGCGCTCTTCGTCTGTAAGAGATTCGATGACGTGTGTAATTTTGCTGGCAATGAAGCGCGCAATCAATCTCAACAATGGTGTGTATTCGAGATACCCGACAAGCATGTAAATACCATACAGTGCGTGTTCAATGTTTCTTTGTTGACCAGGTGTAAAATCAAAATATTTCTTAATAAACTCCAAATGTTTCGGGTCCATATCTGGATTATCACTCTCCTTCTCTTCCCATTCTTTGAGTTCTGTTTCTGTCATATTCGCTGTTATCATGAAACTACCATCTTCGAATATCATATCAAAATGTTCTTGAATAATAGTGAGATTTTTGATGGAACCATGATTGTGAACAATATACACCTCAGAACCATCACCCATGTCTTCAATCATGTTTTTAACAGACGTACAAGTGAGAGCACATGCTTTCTTCATCACAAAAGAATCATGAAGCATCATGTTAAATTGACCAAATGGTAATTCAGGCTTGTCCAACCTAACGAAAATGTTTTTTGTCTTAATCAAATCAAAAATTCTCTCTTCAATTGTCGTAGTCGTCTGCTTATACTGACCAACAATCTTGTCTGTAATCTTGGAAAACTGCAAAATATCAATCAGATGAATAACACCTTTATCTGTTAGTTCTTTGAGTACGTTGGCATCTTCCACAACGGCTGGATTCTGGAGAAGATTCTCAATTTGCTTCATGTTTTGTCTGTTAGCATGACGATCGTCAATATCAATCAAGTATTTCGAATCAGTAAATTTCACATTCATCAAATCCTTAAGCAAATCACACTTCAATGCGTACTTCTTCTCAAATCGGAAATTAACACCATTACCAGGCCTGATGATCAGATAATCAGATTCAATAGGTTCATTACTTATGAACATTCCAGTCGCCACAATTCTGGTAATCTTATCAGCTCTAGTTTGATTAGACTTCAGGCTGTATTCTGACTCGACAAGCTTCAAACAAAAAGTCACCAATTCTTCACACTCCAAAAAATAGGCAATACGTAGAAGATTGATTGTAAGATTATTAAAAATCTTTGTTTCCTTGCCATCTTCATTCTTGGCGATTGCCTCTTTTCCATCAGGGTGGATAACCTTGATGAAATCTTCAGTAGTTGAAGCAATATCGACTTTATTGATATCTGCATCAAACATCTCAAAATAGGTATGAACCAAATTCAAAAGATCCGTTGACGCCTCAGTATATGGCAACTGAAAAACTGGTTGGAATGTCTCATGAATCTTCGAAATTCTTGATAGCAAAACTGACTCAGAAACTAGACCATCACCAATGATGTCCTGTTCGGTAGTAATAAGAGTAGTATTCATTTGTTCTTTGTGAATTCTAATTATTAAATGGAAATAAGGTAAATAGAAAAAAAATCAATTTTTTTTCAAGACTAAAGTGTAGGAAATTGTCATAAATCATCAGAATTATATGATTATTAATAATATGATAGAACAGATATATGGTACACCTGAGAAATCAGGAAATACAATTATGAAGGAATTAATGAAAACATGTCAAATTGGAACAAACCTTTATAATAACTCTGTCATCGCCGATACTGAGATAAGTTTACATATGCTTCAATTTGTAACCAAAGACCATGATTTTTATACTAAATTCGGTTTTGGTCCAATTAGAGACGGAAGACCACAAAGAGAAAATTATCACAAAGCAATGCACGACCTACAGAATTTAAAAGTTACTGATGTTTGTCAGGAATTAATTAATGTCAGCCAATTATACCGAAATTTAAAATTACCATTAGCGTTACAATCAGATAACATGGAAAATATATTACAAGAATTAGTTAATTATCTCAAATCTTCCGATCAAGAACTATTAGGTGATTGTTTTCGACATTTAGCAACTGAAAATTTAATTTTGTTCAATACGATGATTTTGGATCGATATCCTTATAATTATTCACAAACACCAAATCAGCCCTTTTATTCATCGTTCATCCATATTTCCAATATTTTTATAGATACTGAGACCAAATATTCGTTATTTAGTTGGAGTCATCTTATTGAATGGACTAATTTCAGAAGGTATGAATTGGTAGAAGTTATATTGTCATAAAAATAATCTAAACCCCATCTAATGGATAAATACACGATCACCTTTATTATTATTTTCGTGTTACTTCTTGTGTATTTCTGGTACAATAGAAACAAAGTTGCATCGTTTGTTTCTGACGCTAATACATATCAAAAGGAACAAATGGCGAAATTACCGAAAGTGACAGCGTCTGCAAAAATACAATGACCTGCCAAATATTCGAAAACAAGTGAATTGAAATTGTATTACTTCTATTCGTCATCGCAAGAACCATCACGAGAAACAAATATCTGGTATGATGCATGCCAACATATACATAACAGACAACTTAATAGCAGTAACCCATTCATTAGTACCATACCAATTGATGTTGATGATAAACATAATCGTAAATTCGTCTCACAATTTGGAATGATGAAAACACCTGCTATTGTCTTTGTTGGAAAGAGAGGCTCTATCAAATATGACAAACCATTTGACAAACATGATATTATGTCATTTGCGCTACATTATTCCTGAAGTAACGTAGTTGTAAAAAATTGATTCTTGCACATTCAATAGAATGAATAAGAATCGAAATGTATCTTTTAAAAGAAGAAATCATGGTCAATAATTATGGAATTGAATTTTGTTATCTTGACAGGAAATTAGGAAAAGATATTCTTGATGAATTAAAGAAGAGTAATAATTACTATTTTTTTCATGGTGTCTTAATGGTTTACCATGATGGCATGATGTTTTTGTTTGTTCGACGGGACATTCATTTTATGTTTTATGAAAAAACGGCATGTGAACAATTCTACTTCTCTAATCATTCTTGTCCAGCATGGAAAAATAATCATAGTTGTTATTTTTTGCATAGTAAGTCATTGAGAACATTATCAGGTAATAACCACGTCTTTGTGGGACACGTTAATAATCAGGTAATTTTACGTCATCGTAAAAGACACAACGCAGAAAAACACATTCAAACAAATGCAATTTACGCCTATTACCTCGGAGCAAATAACACTTTTTATTATTCAACAACATCACAATTTGTTTCAATTGAAGCACCACCAATGAGTATTAATGATTGTGAATTAGTGTATTTTACGACAAGTGAGATTTTTGATTCAGAAATTTCTGGTCATTTTGGTTTTCCTGATACAAAGACCAATATTTCCGTATTCAATGAATCGTCATTAGATGAATCCCATTATTATTATTTTATTTATCAGATGGAAAATGGTTATTTAGTCAGAGTGTACGATCATAAGATGATGTTAATTGAAGAAGCTGAAGTTGATAAGTATTATTCATGTAAAGGTTGTTTGACGACATCTATGTTGCTAGTTGAGAAAAATGATGAGATGTTTTTATTGCCAAAACACAAATCAAATGGATTTTTGATGAAGAAAACAGAGAAATACTATTGTAATATGATAACAACATTCGATGATCAATTCACAATGATTGACATTTCGGAAATGAACACTAAACAAATGATCGATACGCAGTCACCATTAATCATTTCTCCAGATAGATTATTTTTTTTAACTAGTAAAAATAATTTTTGTTTTATTGATTGTTCTGAGGCATTAACTAAGAGTTACATGGATTATTTTGAATCACATACTATTAACTTTACAGAAAACCCTTGTCATGTTTTCAATAAAAAAGTGATTAATATCTATCGCGATATATTAACTGGTATTTATCTTGTCACAGATATTGGTGAAATATATTTGTTGGAGATGTCAACATGCATGGTTAAACTGATGAAAGATAGATCACTTGTGACACCCATTGATATCATATCTTATAAAAATCATCTTGAATATGATATTTACGGTACAGCGATGATAGAAAAAAATTGTGATATCAAAACAAAAATACTAATTATTGGTTCATCAATGACTACTGAAAGTTCAATTGTTAGTGTCAGCAATCGTGATTTGAACGTATTGGTATCATATGGAAGTGGTCCTTCAATCGAATTAGCTCATGAAATATTAAATTATTATCAAATAACTTTTCTTGATCAAACGGGTCATTATCCTTTATTTAAAGAAAATATTGATCTTCCTCCAATGTTTTTATCTTACATGGGTTATACGTTATTATGGTGTTTGTTTTACGTGAAGAAATTTCCATTTTATCAACCATTGCGATTTTATAATAGTGTTAGTTCAATGAATTCAGAATTATTTTTGAGTAACCATAAAAAAATACTTTATTGGAAAAAACAAAATCCTGAATCGTTTGAATCATATGTCAATGATCCTGAAAATTATTTTGACGGTCAAAGCTTTAATGATATTTTTGATGACATGTTCAAATTAAAAGCAAATCCAGAACTTGACACGATGCTTGCAATTATTGGTGAATCATTCAAACGATATACGACATCGCAATTTGAAACATTATCAACACAAATACCAATATTGACATTATCACAAAATGATTTCATGGTTCAAGATGAAGTAGATGCAAAATATCATGAATTGACATCATTGTTAATCAAAAAAATACTCACATTGGATAATGACGAAACATCGATATTGATAAAAAATTGGACTGGATATCCATATCAAATTGATGGTTGTGTTTTTAAAATCGCAAAATCGGATAAACGGACAATGTTTTCGACATGCGCAACAATATTAAATGTAACAATGAACTTTCTTCAAGACAACACTTCATGGCCCATACTTTGGATCAAAGATCACACAATGTTTGATTAATATTTTTTCTCAATACTGATGGTATGAAGAAAAAATGTAAGTGATTTAAGAAAAAAATGGAAATCGGTCATGTCTATGACCGACATACTGTCTCTAGAAAAAATTGAAGTCTTCCACTTACCACAGGTTACTACGTCTACAATTTGTTTCTTTCGATTTTCCATGGACATGGAAATCGGTCATGTCTATGACCGACATACTGTCTCTAGAAAAAATTGATTTTCGAAAAGCTATAAAAAAAACATTAATAAAATCTTAAGAAATGTATCTATCGCGAGAGGAAATCTACATTACCGATACAGGTACTGTTGAATATTGTTTTTTGGATCGAAAACTAGGTCAAGAACTTATTAACAAATTGAAACATGATAACAAATATTTTATGATTAATGATGTTTTCATTATTTTTTTAGAAAAAAAATTTTATCTTTTTATCAGAAGAAAGATTATCTATGAATTTTTCGACACATTCTCATTTGACGAATATACGTGTTCATCATTTGTAAAATGGTCATATATGGGTGAACATTTTATGATTGCTTCTGAAAATAATGCCATTTATCATCATCGACATGTTATTATCAGAAACATAACTGATAATATTAATATTCGACAATACAAATTTCATGAAAGTGAAAAATTCATTAAATCAAATACACCATTGTGTTATTATTTATCTTCAAGTGAATCTATCTATGTCAATCACAAAGGTGCGGTACTTAAAATGATTGATGTTTCGGATCTTAACAAAAGACATGAGATGTCAAAACTAGTGTATTTATACGCTGACGAATATATTGCAGATGATGATCAATCAATACCTTCTTGTGATATACCGGATGATAATATTTGTCTATCATTCATTAAAACAAAACAAAATTATTATTATTATTATTTTATCTATGAAGCAAATGATAAATTTATTGTCGTTGTTTATGACCATTCTATGAAATTTATCGAAGAAGAAGAAGTTGATCGTTATCATTCATTAGTTGGTTATTATACTTCAATCATGCTTTTGGTTGAAAAAGATAACAAATTGTTTTTCTTACCTCGTTTAGATCAAACAATCGAATTCCCTAAAAATAACAATCATAACGAATATATCATTATTATGCTTGACGATGAAATAAGTTTGATCAATAAAAAGAAATTAAATATCAGAGAACATCATTGTATGAGTTCATCAAAAAAAACGAGCAGTAAAATATGTTGGATAAACAATGATGATGAATTTTGTTGGAAATTAACAAACATGAATAGTTATCCTAACAACCAAACATTTACACAAATCAAAGATGATTTCTTTGGCACATATCTGAAATTCAACATCAAAATGAAAGACATCCATATTAACGATAAGGATATTTATTTGATTTCACTTGAAAATGAAATCTACAAAACAACTGAAAAAAATATGATGCTCGTGACAAAATTATCGCGAGAAACAAACATTTCTAAAAGTGATATTGTAAACTTCAACAAATTATTTATCAACCACGGATCTAATTATTCAGTGCTCATTGAAAAAGATCTACCCATTGAAACTAAAATATATATCATCGGTTCACGTACTCCAGAAGAGTTAGCCACCATTGATTATTACGATTACGGTGTTCATATGGCAAGTGGTTATGGACCATCTCGAGCACTTGTCAATGAAATTTTCGCATTCTTTCAAACAACATATCTCTATCAAACTGGTAAATACCCACTATTCAAAACTAAAGCAAATACATCTGCATTCGCCGAAAAATACAACAGCCGACTTTTCTTAATCCATCTTGGACACACACTGAAATGGTGTTTGTACCACGTCAGGAAATTTCCTTTTCGACTACCTTTGCGTTTTTATGTCAATTTAATGTCATCGCCAATCTTATCACAATTCGAAAAAATAAATCATTGGAAAGAACAAAACCCACTGTCATTTGATCAATATATCAACGATCCAGAAACATTTTACCCAGGAAAAAGTTTTGATCAAATATTTAATGAAATGTTTGAGATGGATAATTGGTATGATAATCTAAATACCATGTTCCATCATTTTGGCAAGTTTTCTATCGATAAAGAGGAAAAATACACCGTCAAACAAATAGAATTGTTAATCACTGATGATATGAATAAACAATTATCACCTGATTGTTTTCTTATTGTCAACATTAATAGCGATGATGATGATGAATCACAAGAAAATAATATCATTAAATCACTCATTTATACTTTGATCCATAAACTGATTTCATTGCCAGTATATGAAACAAATATTTTACTCCAGAACTGGACAGGATATCCCTATTACATCGACAAACTCAAAATATTTATCGGAGATAAAACACATTTTACCACTTGTTCTAAACAATTATGTATAACTCTTGATCATCTCAAAGATGAAGATTCTTGGCCGATCTTGTGGTTGAAAGATGACAAAATGATTGATTAATTTTATTTTTTTAAAAATATGATTAATCATCGGTTTAGTTTAAAAAATATATGTCGTAATACTAAAAATGTTAATCTCAGCGATTATGCCCGTATATGAAGAAGAATTATTTGTTAAAATATCTATCCTCTCAATCCTAGATTACGTTGATGAATTAATTATAATTGATAATAATTCAACCGACAAATCACGAGAAATTATTAGTAATATAGCAAGTGACAAAATTAAATTTTCGATGGTCAATACCATGGATACTCTTGATGTTATTATGAATAAAGCCATTGCTGAAGCGACCCACGATTGGATTCTGAGATGGGATGCTGATTTTATTGCCTATGGACCTGGTGACGAACATCAATTTTCCGATTTAATAACACTAGCCAATGAAAAAGAAACAGAAGGATATGTCGGAATTTTCCTCTACTCACTCGATCTTTATGGTGATGTTCGTCATACATTCAAAAATAAGATCTTCAAAAAGAATGGTTATTTGATGAAAAAAGAATGTGTTAAGTATTTACCATCGACACAATATGCCTATGAAGTTAAATTTGCCGTCGATAAAAAAATACTTTACTTTAATGAACCAACAACTGATATGTTCTATTATGTCTCGATGACTAATTGTAAATACACTGAAAAAATATTCTACAATATTTTCAAGTCACAATATTGGTCATGGTTAGCAACACAAACAAAGAAAATACCATTCATGGAATATTTCGAAACAGTTCGACAAAAACAATACACATCATCTTTAAAATGGGTTGAACATTCTATCTGCAATGAAGCGGTCAAACATGGATATGAAGTCCCTAAAATTCTTGATCTCGATAAACATATTAGTGATCCCATGTTTCTTATTCGATATGCTGAGATCCCCTATCGCGATTATCCTCACTATTTCATTAATCTTAACAAAGCAAAAAAAATAACAAGTCGTAAAAACTCTCGATCAGCATCAATCAATAATTTCGAAATAACACTCATTATTCTCGTCCGAAATACCGAACAATATCTCTCCGAATGTCTCGAATCTGTCTTCACACAAACAAGCACTCGATGGAAAATCATTATTGTTAACGATGGAAGTAATCGAGGTCCACTTGATATTAAACAATATGTCAGTGATCAATATCAAGAATTCTTGAGTCAAATTACCGTTTTTAATTTGCCTGAATGGGGCGGTCTAATCAAAGCACATAAATTGGCCATGATGAATGTCCAAACAGACATTATTGGTATTTTGGATTCTGACGATATGTTAGAACCAGAAGCAGTTGATTCAGTTCTGCAAATCTACAATGCGACCAAAGAAGAGATTTTTGTCTACAGTAATTTTTGGTATTGTGATTATAACATGACAAAACTTCGTGGAGGCTATTGCTCACCTGTTACGACAACATTACTCAATGATCGTTGTGCCAATCACTTCCGTACATTTAAGGTCAAACATTATTATATGACAGCTGGCTATGACAATGATCTGCTTTTTGGGTCTGAAGATCAGGATATTTTGTTTCAATTAGAGAAATTTGCTCGACCAGTGTTCTTGCCAAAATTCCTCTATTTATACAGAAGCACGAACCCGACATCTATTAGCAGAATGAAAACACTGAGTGAATTCTCGATGTACATTTCGATTATCAAAAATATTATTAGACGACATGATTATTTCGAACCACGATTGGTAATCTATTCAACCAGACCGGAAGACATTAAAGAATACATTGGTTGTCGGTCATATTCATCCAAAGGTGATTCGAAAATTGTTCTGAATTTTGCGAAATATTATTTTGAAATTTGGTCACGTGATATTTTTGTCTGTTCCATCAATTATGAAGCCAATAAGAGATTTTTGAAAGAACATATCAATGATAACAATATGTTAGTTGATATGAGATGGAGCGATAACAATACTTGGGTCTTACATGAAATTACACCCAATGAAGATGAAATCAATGATGTCAAATTGTCACAATACACGACGTTTACACCGAATCAATATTTCGGTGGTATTTACTACATTGGTGGCGACGAGAAATATTGTCAGATTAATTTTGCTTATCATAAAATGTCATCGTTCGAGGAAGTAGTTAAACATGCTAAGGTGAATGAGTACAAGAAGATTCTGATTATTAACAAACCTGTCAGACAACAAATGGAATTTAAGAAATTATTTAATGATCTGATCCGCAATATTCCCTATGATTGGAATATGCTGTATTTATCGAAGGCATTCGCCAAAGTAGATAATGTGTCAAATACGAAATCGAATATTATTCAAACTGCAGTTGCTGATGATTTCGTGGCTATTGGTTTTGATAATTCAGTTTTTGAAGATATTCCGATCATTGGTCGAATTTTGAAATTAGCTGATAAGAATATTCCTGAGACGGGAAATATTAAGGGAACAATGAACATTAAGAAATTACAGAAACATATTCACAGGAGTTATGGTTACATTCATCCTTTATTGATCGACAATAAATAATCTTTCTACCATAGTAGAATGAGTATTTCAGCATTTATGCTTGTCAGTAATGAGGAAATATATCTTAATTATGCTATTTCGTCAATTCTTAATTTAGTGTCAGAATTGGTTATAGTTGTTAATAGAACGATAAATGGTGATTCTGAATCAAGTATAAAAATCATTAACACTTTCAAAAGTAAAAAAATAAAATTATTTATTGTTGACAATAAAACAAAATTCCAATGTGCTGAAATGGCATTGAACTTATGCCATAAAAAATGGATTTTGCGTTGTGACGCAGACATGATTTTTTATGATCTTGAAAAATTCAAGAAACTCGTCGTCAACCATTGTATCGAAAGTGGCAGTAAATTTGGTCAGAAAAAAATCAGAGGAGCCTTTCTCTATGCTATTAATTTTTATGGTGATCGATACCATATCAGTAAAGAGAAACAATACAAAACAAATGATTTGTTTTTCATTAAAAAAACCTGTCTCAGCGTTGAAGATAACAATTCCCATCCAAAATACATTTACAGTAACGATCATCATAAACAGGATCATATGATCAATATGACAGAAACAACTCATTCTTGTTTTATTTATCATATGAGCTATTGTTGTCCACCAGAGAGAATGCTATATCAAATAATGAAATACAATTACACACCTTTCGAATTAACGATGACATTCAAAGAATACATGAAATCGATCCACAAAGATTATTACGGTTCGATCAGATATATTGAAAAAACAATTCATAATAAAATATTACCGACACTCAATTCATTTCCACATTCTTTGCCATTTCAAATTTATTTCTTCACACCAACAGGTAAGAAAGATTCTCAGTCATATTATGATTATATTTTACCAAAAGGTGACAAGATTTTTAATTATACCATGACATTGACTATTCTGGTGAGAAATACCGAACAATATCTGAAGGAATGTCTTGAATCAGTCTTTGAACAAACATCAAAATATTGGAAAATTGTTTTGGTGAATGATTGTTCTGATGCTGGTGATATCAATATTGATCAATATTTGAGTCCGACCAATAAACAATACAAAAAGAAAATTATGGTTGTTAATCTCAAAGAATGGCATGGAATTCCGAGAGCACATAGTGTCGCCGTTTCTCATGTTAATACTGAAATTGTTGGTGTTCTTGATTCTGATGATAAATTAGAACCAAATGCGGTTGAGGAAATTCTGAAAGTTTACAATAATACGAGAGAGGAGATTTTCGTTTACAGTAATTATTGGTTCTGTGACAAAGATTTTAATAAAATAGAATTGGGATATTCTTATTTACCATCAACCTCTATTATTAATGAACGATGTGCGAGTCATTTCAGAACATTCATGATGAAAACATACAAGAAGATCTATGGTTACGACAGTGATTTGGTTTTTGGTGCAGTTGATCAGGATTTGTTCTTTCAACTCGAAAGACAAGCAAAACCATATTACTTGCATAAATACCTTTATCATTATCGTTATTTTGGAATGGTTGGTACGATAACAACAATGACAAAAGCGAATAATTACATGTTGTATGTGTCAGTTTTGAAAAATATTATTCGACAATACGGTCATCATCAATTCACATTACAAATCTATTCGACAGAAAATATGACACGATACTGTTCGTCATATAGTTATACAATTTTAGGAGATTCGCAATTGAAAATTGGTGATCATAAATATTATTTTGAGATTCATTCTCATGATATTTTATTGACAAGGGTTAATTATCAGGATTTTAAAGAATTATTGGATACATATCTTAAACAAGATTCAGTACCAATTAATGTCAAATGGGATAACCACCGATGGGTTTTCACTGAGAAAGAAGATCCAAAATTCATGGAGACTCATACTAAAGTGACAGTGAATCATTATTTTAATTGTGTCTATGTTTTGAATTTGAAGAAGGATATTGAGAAGAGGATGAGAATGGAGATGATTTTGACTGAATTAGGTATTGAGTATGTCATTTTTGATGCGATTTATGGTAAGGATTACATGGATGAATTTAACAAAATTATGACGGTTACTGGTACGAAGTACAAATCACCAGGTGCATTTGGGTATACGATGACAATGTTGAGTATCTTTGATGATGCTAAAACAAAGGGTTATAAAAAGATTTTGACACTTGATGATGATGTTATTTTTCATGTTGATTTTGTGAATAAATTTAATGAATATGTGAGGCAAATTCCTCATGATTGGTATTTGTTGTTTTTAGGTTTGTCGGGACCATGGACTCATCCTTGGGTGAATAAAGATTTTGAGAATTTTAATTTCAATAAGTATTATGTGAATGATTTGTTCAATTGTGATGGTTCTTATGCCGTTGGGTATGATCATCGAGTATTTGATGAAATTAGTGAGGTTGCGATGAGATTTATTCATCCATTTGATACAGCGATAATGAAACATTTTCGTGAGAAGCATCTGAAGAAATGTTTTGCATTTTACCCGTATTTAGTGATTGCAGATACAACGACTTCTGATATTTCTGACAGGGAGGAAGATGTTGAGAAGAATTTCTTGGATTATCAGTTTAAATATCGCGTGAATCTTGGTGAATACAACATGAAAAGTTTAAACCATCGTAAATATGACAAATTATTTGTTACGGATTAGATATAACCTTTCATTATTTTTAAATTGTGTGTTTAAAAATAATGAACAAATATTGTGGTAAAGTATCTAAACCGAGTGAAATACCACCTTCATTGTGTAAAGAGAATTCTACTTGTCATCAACCACCACAACAAAAAACCGATATTATTGGATCTGGTCAATTAATTCAATATATTCCTAATCCTGTAACATGTCCTTTTCCTATTGAACCGTGTGGCTTTAATGTCCCCTGTCCGCCACTTTTTACCACAACGCTCGTCATTAATACGTGTACATGTACTGATTTCGTTCAATATAACAAGATCAATTTCATTAATGGTGATCTTTATATTACTGTGACACCGAGTGTCGTACCAACCACACCGATTAATTTGTTGGATATTTTTCCGAATTTGATTGGTATTAATGGTAGTTTGTTTATTACAGGGACTAATTATGCAGTGATTACGGGATTTGAGCAATTGAAATGGATTGAAGGTGATTTGATGATTAATAACAATCCTTATTTGATTGAAATTCCGCATTTTGATGCATTGGTCTTTGTTGGTAGTTCGATGAATAACTATAATGTAAATGCGAGTGATTTATGGATTTCGAAAAGAGGAAGAATTATTGTGACAGATAACAATTTGTTGCGAAAAGTGGAAGGTTTTCGTAAATTGAAGGCTGTGTCAATGGGAGTATTCATTCATAACAATTCATGTCTAACAGCAATCATTGGTTTTTGTGCTTTGACAGAATTATTGATTTTGTTAATTCAGAATAACAGTAAATTGTGTTTGATTGATGGTTTCAAGAGACTTGATAGTGTGGCAGAAATGTATATTAATTATAATAACCATATTGGACATAGTCATTTGAAAATTGTGGGATTTTGTCATTTGAATTTTATTGGAAATTTGGAGATTATTAGTAATCCAGGTTTGATTGAAGTTTTATTTAATAGTGTTTGTGATTTTACGAGTTTGTTTATTGACTGTAATGATGATTTGGAGGTGATTATGTTTAAGTCAGCCAAATCCGGATTGAACATTGAAATTGGTCATAACGATAATTTATCGATTATTCTGTTTGATTTCCTGACGAATTTAAGAGGGTCTTTGGTTATTTTGAACAACTCACAATTGATGATGATTGAGACTTTTAATAGTTTAGTGAGAGTGGGAAGAGTGATTAGAATTGAAGCCAATGATTCTTTGAAATATATTGAAGGATTTAAATCGATGAAATCGGTTGGACAGTATACCAGTGGTGGTACTGGGATTGTCAAATCTGATTGTGTTATTGGTCCTGTAACAACAGCGCCATCTGCCATCATTGATTGTGTTATTGGTACATTCACTTCAAGTCTTTGTCATCCTCAAACATCAACAACGACGTGCGGTAGTGATACCTGTTTTTCGACTTTTATTGAACAATCAGTCATCACACCAAGACATATTTGTCTCGAATTACCCTATCAATTGGAAATTGATCTTTGTAATACTGACACTTGTGGTTCTATTACTGTATCTCCGACATCAGGTATTATTAACGCGCGCGTTTCATATAGTATTCTGATTTATAATAATAGTTTGTTAAAAACTATTAAGGGGTTTGATAGTGTTGATTATATATCGGCAAATTTAATGATTGTGCAAAATGTTAATTTGGAGACGATTTATGGATTTGGTGTGATGAAAGAGTGTTTAGATATTACGATTAAGAATAACAAGAAAATGAAGGAAATTGTGGCATTTGGTTCTTTAAGATGGGCGAGATTTATTGTTATTGTTGATGCCTATTGTCTTGATGTTTTGAATGGATTTAAGTCATTGAAAACAGCACAGACGATTGATATTGATTCAAAGTTACCTTTGAGTCATATTAATGTTCCGGTGTTTACTGTGAAGGGTGTTAATTATGTTAATTAGACGAGCATGGCAAGAAAATAATCGTAGCATTCATCAGGAGTAAATTTTTTTGATTCTTCTTTTGTTTTCCGGAAGGTGCACGCGAAGATTTCTTTTTCTGTGGGAGTGAAATTCTGGAGATAAATTTTGTAGCAGTGGCGAGGATTTTCATTGAGGAACATTGTCCTGGTTGAATGTGTATTATACGATCTGACTAGTTCGATGATATTGAGAAATTTTTTAAAATCAGCATTTGTGATGGTGATCTTAAATTCAATCATTTTCTCTGCGCACTTAAGCATGAGATGAATGAGGCATTTTCTTTGGTAAACAGTATATGTATTATGATCACGGAAATAGCGAGTTTGTAGATAAAGAACCATGACATCTCGAATGATGAAATTATTGACAACTAATCCATAGAAATACCTGATGATAATGGGATGATCAATGGTAAGATGAGGTATGAGATAGAGCCAAGAAATTGCGTCAGATTCCATGTTATCGTGTTGGAAGCGATAGGAGACAAAGTATTCAATGACGTATTTATAGTAAGTCATCCATTGAGGGTGATAATGGAAGAAGACGAGGACATTTTGTGAGAAAGTAATGTCAGATAATTCTGCGAGACGATTGAGAATTTGATGGCATGTGGTGTGTTTAGTAAGACAGATTTGTTTGATTTTTGCATCGTTGCAGTTTTTACAGAATTTTTTGTAGGCTGGATAAATATTTTCAATAATGAGATCGACCATAGCACCGATGATAATAATGACATCAAGTTCATTGTCTTTTAAAGAAAATGGTATTGTTTTATCTTTGGAATTTTTGAAATGAGCAAACAAATACTCGACTATATCATTAGGAACGACATTTTCGTAATCAATAATATGTTGCATGATGTCATAATATTTTGTAAAGAGTGTCATGATGTGTTCATGATTGGGATCATAACCATACTTAGGCAAGAAGACACGTCCAAAATGATAGGGATCAGATGCCATTTGTTAATTTAATAATAATAAAATTAATAGATTACAAAAATCAAATTTTTTATTTATGATTATGGTGACTGGATGATTACTTTGGCGATTACTTGGATGATTACTCTGGCGATTACTTTGGCGATTACTTTGGCGATTACTGTGGCGATTACTTTGGCGATTACTTTGGCGATTACTTTGGTGATTACTTTGGCGATTACTTTGGTGATTACTTTGGCGATTACTTTGGCGATTACTTTGGCGACTACTCGGGCGATTACTTTGGTGACTACTCTGATGACTATTGTATTAACTATTGTACAAAAAATAAAAATGATTTAAAGAAATAATTTTTAGTATTAAGGTTAATAGTCAGTAAATCGTCGCCATTATCGTCGCCATTATCGTCGCCATTATCGTCGCCATTATCGTCGCCATTATCGTCGCCATTATCGTCGCCATTATCGTCGCCATAATCGTCGCCATTATCGTCGCCATTATCGTCGCCATTATCGTCGCCATTATCGTCGCCATTATCGTCGCCATTATCGTCGCCATTATCGTCGCCATTATCGTCGCCAGAGTTATCCTAATAACTTGAATTTTTTACTATGCGTTATTATTAAATGGACGAAGATTTTGAGGATATTCCGGATTTAATTGGTTCAGCATATAAAGATAATATCGGTGACTCACGATTTCCACCGAAAGTAGTTGATTTTGTTATTAGTTTTGAGAGAACTTCACATGCTAATCCTATACAACCAGTACGACCTACCGTACCAGTACAAAAACAATTACATTTTACAGAAATATCATACGGTGATGCTAATTCTTTTCAACAAAAACAAATTAAAAAAGCAACATTAGTGAAAAAACATAGTATCTTACCGAAACCTGTTACGCCATCTGTTGTGCATACATCAGCAAGATTGTCTCCAGTTGTACAACCACTTTTTAAACAAAAAGTGGTCACAGGACAAATTCCATGTCGTTCATGCAAGAACCAATAAATGAAAAAAGATTAATAAACCAATGATAAAGAAAATAATAATGAAAATTTTCACGATAGGTTGTGTAAAGCTAACAAATTCATCATGAAATGAATCATCTGTTTTTTCAAAATTGATGAATGGTGTTTTTCGGAAATAGAATGAGAAGGTGAGTTCATTAATTTTAAGTTGATTAATAGTTTGGTCATGTTTTTCACGATACAGAAAATTACCGTGTAAACCATTAGTTGTTCTCAGAGTATCAAAAAATAAATGTGTTGTTGTGATATCAACAGGAATGGAATAATACCCTTTATCCCAAATCTGAGAACAAGCGATGATAGAATATTGTTTGCCGAATTGTGGTATTTTGTTAGTGGCATGATAAAAATAAATTTGTAAAGATTTAGTTTTGTTATCAGGATAAACACAATGGACCGTCTTAAGCATTATTTTTATCTTATAATCATAAGGTTAAAATAAATTCAATTTTCTGTGAGACTGGTAAGTCGAATGAAACAAATTGTAGACGTAGTAACCTGTGGTAATTTCGATATCAAGAGAAATTCAATTTTCTTCTGAGAAATTCAACTTTTCAAAACTGGATTCCGAATAGCCATTCGAAAATTGTTTTATCGATCATGAAAAATTGTGTTTTATCATATTGACCAATATCGGAGAGTTCATCCCAGCATGAAATATGTCTTGTGTTATTTGTCAATGTGTTGTAATAGATTGCGTCAAGAAGAATTTGATATTCATATATACGGAATTTCTTGTTAATGATCCAATTCTTATGCTCCAGTAAATCAATAATGGTGTAACTTTCATTAAAAAATAATTTAGTATGTAGAATTTTCAAGATTGCTTGTTGAAAATTATTGAAGGTCTCACTATGACGATTGACAATTGGCATACATTTTATTATCAGTGTCAAGATAGTAACAATATCATCATTTCGTGATGAATACATAAATTCTAATTTTTTTGTTTCATCTTTGTTGATAATAAATTTATGAACAAAATCATAAAATAATTTTTCTTTATTAATATTGATATCATTCAAGTATTCTGTCATCTTAGTAAAATGAGTAACATGATGAGTTATTTCCAAATCCAATTCTGCTTGACTAAAATACCAAACACATAATATTTTAGTATTGTTATAAAAACCGAACAAATGCTTTTTAACCAATTCTCTGATTTCATTGGGTATGTCCTCATCATCAATTAATTTTTTGAATTTTTGATTAAGGACAATTGTTTGTTTGACATAATTAATAATAGATTCTATTTTGGCATTATCTTCAAGACCAATATCAATTGTTTTGTAAATATCAATTAGATATTTTTCAATGCTTGTGATGATGTATTGACAATAATCTTCAGTCAGTTGTTTGTTGTTCTTTACCAATTTGAAATTATTTTTCAGGATATTATAGAAATTATCTTGTGAGACATCAATTTCTGACATCATCATTTTTAGTGTCTTCTCACTAAATTTAGAATAGTTGGTACTAAATAGATCCATGTTTAATTAATTATTATTGAATAATTGATTAAATAATCAAATTTTTTCTAAGACTATGAGTCGCAGAAAAGAATTTGCAATTTTTCAGTATTTAACACTGATAGTATGCTTTTTACTAGACTTGTCAGAATTCTCGTAGTGAAGAGAATAGATATGTTTCCAGAAAGTTTTGATTTCTTTTGCAGTAAAATAAGGAACTGATTCAACAATTTTGTCTGCAATCTTGGTGTGTTGTCCCTGAGTAAACATGAAAACAGAGAAGTGAATGTGCATCATTTTGTTATATGAATCAATATTTGGAGCATCAAAAAATTCTTGAAGAGTTTTTTGGTGATCATTCTCGAAAGTGGAGGTATTTGTGGAGGTATCCTGACTTTCAGCTTGTGTGATTTCAGCCATTTCGATATTCACTAATGCGGAGGAAACATCATCAAGAAAATCAATTTCTGTGTCAGACAATGACAAAATTCTTGTTTTGTCATTCACCTCATCTGCAACATCAACGAAATCATGAAATTCTGAATTGTCATCTGATTGAATAACTGACTCAACAGATTCAGTTACTGACGTGGCAGGTTCAGCAACTGACTTAATAGATTCAACTACTGGCATGACAAGTTTGGCAATTGTCGTGATACGTTCGTCAACTGATTTAACAGATTCGTCAACTGACTTAACAGATTCAATAATTGATGTGGTAGGTTCGACAAGAGGAATAACAGGTTCAGTGACTGTTATTTCACTTGTAAAAATGTTAACAAGGGTTTTGAAGATCTCTTCAAAATTAATGTCCTTGTCTCTCATTGCATAGCTGAGATGCATTTTGCTAATGAAGCATTCACGTCTCAATATTTTTGTTGATTTAATGGTTTCAATGTAACGTTCATCAATGATATAGTAGTTTGCGACGGCACTGGTGATGTATGATAGTAAATCAATATCACCAGTAAAATAGCCATTATTACGAAAGAGAATGGTTCTGATCAAATCAATCATCGAAATTTGCATTAATTTTATTTTACATATGACGTTTGCTTGTTTTGTCAAATGAATCTTAAAATCTGTTGATTCTTCATAAACACAAATGTTGATTCTCTCTGTGATTTGCCGACCAGAAAGATTGACAACATTCTGAAAAACTTGAGTAATAATTTCCGTAATTATTTTCGATTTTCTACTATTTTTACTTTCGTTGCAATGTTCATAGAATAACTCAATGTTAAGATTTTCAGTCACAGTAGTGTTCTTCTTAGTTGTCATTGTTGTATCGTTGTTTTGTTATTTATACTTATTTAATTAAACAAGTATGAATAAATCAATTTTTTTAGAGAAAGGTCAATCAAGAAGAAGACTAGCAAAAGTAAATGTATTTTCTTGTTCTGAAAGTTTAACATGTCTCTTGTGAATGGCCTTCCAGTAATCAATAATGTCAGCAATAGTAAAAATTCGTGCGTGTTTTTCGATAGATGCGACAATTTGCAGATGATCTTCCTTTGTTAGTTCTGGAAGAAAGATGTTACTATAACCATCACGTGATGGATAATGAACAAATTTCTTGAAGCTAACCATTCTACCCTTTGTCACTGCATCAGTAATTTGTTGTCTAATGTTTGGTGGAAGACCGAAGGTTGCTCGTGAGAATGCCATAGTGTGTCGAACATATTTAAAATCTTTGCCAATTTTGTTAATGGCGCAAAACATTTTCCAATGATCGATGTGTTGATAAATGTTCCAAATATGTCTGATATCTTCGTCATTGATATATGGTGAAAGAGGATCAGAATAACCGAAATATGACAACAACTGACATTTGAAATCCCAATACAATTCCTTGAGATCATAATTTTCAACATTTGGTGTGTAAAATGAACTCGAATCTTCAAAATCAGGAATATCCATGTTATCCAAGTGAGAATAAGGCTTGTGTTTCTTAGAAGTTATCCATTTGCCATTAACAATGTGATGATTGAATTCATTAATAACATAATTAAAATTCTTAACAAGATTCAATGACATACCTTGTTCAATATCAGTCAAATGGTTGTTAAGATAATAATATGCCTTTGTGGTGAATACTTCAAATGCATCAATTTTCAAGTAATATTTTTTGATAAATGTTAGAAGAGTAGAGATGAGATCTTGTTTAATGTTTGAAGGATTAAGTGTTGAAATTTTCATGATATCAGTAGGAAATATGCATTGACCTTTTTTGACATCTTCTAAATAATCCTCTTTGAAAGTAAAAGACATATCTTGCATCAATTTATCCAAAAAACTGTATTTGTCTATATCTGTCTCATCGTCCTTAAAAATGTCAGAAAAAAGTAAACATGATGCATCATGATTGACATAATATTCCTGTAGAATTTGATGGAGTGAAAAGGAAAATCTTGGATAGTGATCCGTTGTCTGATCATGAATGTAAATCATTAAATCTGAATCAATTGTCACTTTAATTTTGTCATCTTTCTGAAATTGGTAGGTAGAATCTTCATAATTGGCCAAATAAAATAGATTTTTAAGTAGCCACAATGTCAAATTTCGATTAGTATTTGTCACATTTTCATTCCTCTCAATCGTGAAGTTATATTCGAAAGTATCCATTATTATATTTATTTAATCTAATGATTTAAATAAATATATCTAGTCTATCGAAAATTCAATTTTTTATTGGGTGACTACTTAGGTGACAACAAAAGTGACTTATTAGGTGTCAATAGTCGAAACAAAAATTATTTCTTTAAATCATTTTATTTTTGTAAAATTACTATACAGATTATTGTTTGCTTATTGTCACATAACAAATCACTGCATCGTCACCAAACAAATCACGATAATTATTTTGATAGTCATAGAAAATAACCATTAAGATAATTCGATTTTGTTTTTAACATAATCTCTGTCAAAATGTTTCAGGAAATATATTTTGACAGGTTTGATCAGATTTGTGATAATACCTGTTTTAACATACATATTGAGCATTGCTTGAGAACTAATCAGATTGGCTCTTGGTTGTACAATCAAATGTATTTTCTTTAAAGCATCTTGGTCTTTTTGACGCCATGTATTAACTGTCACATCAGAACCAATGAGATAATAAATATCAGTTGTCTGGAAATTTTTAATAACATCTTCAATCCATTCTGCATCATTATACGGCTGATCACCAGTTTCCATAAAATTAGAATAATAAATTTCCCATGATGGATGATCCTTTTTGAGATTGATAATGGTTAAATGAATCATTTCCAATCTATCTTTGAATGGCAAGAGCTCACGACGATAATGATCATTAACTGGGGCTATTAACATTGTTGCATTTGGATATTTAGTCATTATTTCAGTAATGACTAAATAATGACCATAAGTAATTGGTGAGAAACTTCCACTATACAAAATTATCATTAATAAAGCACACTTTTTTTAATCTGAATCTGAATCACTCGAAACAACCTTCTTCTTTTTCTTCTTCTTGGGTTTTTCCTCTTCGGATTCTGAATCAATTACTTTTTTACTTGATTTCTTTTTTGGTTTTTCTTCCTCAGAATCTGTATCAATGGCTTTCCTACTTGATTTCTTTTTGGGTTTTTCTTCCTCAGAATCTGTATCAATGGCTTTCTTACTTGATTTCTTTTTTGGCTTTTCTTCTTCAGAATCAGAATCTTTCTTACTTTTCTTTTTCGGCTTTTCCTCAATGACCTTCTTCACAATCTTTTTCTTTTTTGGTTCTTCTTCAGAATCACTATCAAGGCTTTTCTTCACAATCTTCTTCTTTTTAGGTTTATCATCTTCGGAATCAGAATCCAAACCAAGATTTTTCATTTTTTCACTCACATCAAGTTTCTTCTCAGTTGTCTGTTTCCTACTCACAATATGATCAGGAAATGGATTTTCATCATTCAATAATGTTTGATAAATTTCGGGAAAGACTTCTTTGAATTTGCTGATTTTGAGGATGTAGGCTCTTGTTGTTTTGGCAATTTTCAATTTTTCCTCATCAGTTGTATTTAAAGAACCAATTCCGCGTGTTTCCGTCCCTTTATCAGTAAAGAATGATCTCCAACCAATCAAATACTGCTCGAGTGATGTCTGTGGCGACCAATTTTCTTGATGAAAACCTGTATTGCTAGTACAAATAGCATAATCGGAATTAGGTGGGTATTTCGGTGCAAAAACAAATCGTCCTGATGGTGACAACATATATTGTGTCGGTGCCTTGAATGGATGTTCCTGATCGAGGATCATGATACCGTAATAATAACCACCTTCGAAACCTGTCTTTTCTGTTCCTGCAAAAAGAAAATGAACAATATAAAAATTCGATTCATCAATTGAGATGGCTATCTTGTTATTAAACAACTCTTTCTGATCATGCTCAAAAAACCTTCTGACTTTAGCGTAAGTGAGAGTAGACATCTTATTTTTATTTACAATCTAATATATTTTCAGCTTTTTCTTTAAACTATGACTAAGAAAAAAGAAAAAGATCAAAGTAAAAATACCAATTATGCAATTGGTATAATTATAGTTATCATCATTATTGCTATAATTATAGCTTTATCGTATTATTTCATGAGACCAAGTATCAAAGTATCATCACCTGTATCATCAAATGGACATGCACCGCCAAACATTTACGATCAATTGAGTCTCTAAAAAAAAGAAGATGGAATGATCAATCCTTCATGGTTATTGATATGATTTGACAGACTGCTATCTAACCACATGAAAGTTGTTTTCTTATCATAGTTTCTGTATTCATTCTTGAATTTTATCGAAATGATTTCAGTCAAGTTTTTGTGAATCTCATTAAATAATGGTTTGATCAAATCCTCAATGTTATATACTGATACTTCAGACGTGCTTTCTTCAATTTTGAGATTTAGTTCTTTGAATAATTCATTCAATTGGGTGATTGAAAATTCGAGTTGTTTAATTGACTCTTGAATGGTATGTGTAATTGTCGGATCATTATTAAAAACGAGTTGTCCTTTTTGTTTTTTTAATTGATTGTTATTTCTCTTCAATTCTGCTTCAATACTGGTCTTATTTTCTTTCAATTTATTGATGGATTGATTGAAGTGATTGCATTCGTTCATCAATGATTCATGTCTGAGAAGAAGTTCAAACAAATTAATAATGTATTTATCACGTGATTGTTTAGTGTAAGCATAACATTCATCAGAAAAATAAACACTACCAATGATAAACAATTTCATTGTCTCATGAAAATCAAAAGATTCGAAACTAAAGATCTTGCTTTCAGTCAACAAATGTAAAACATGTTTGTTCGCCAAAATATTAAAAATATTATTAATGAATTTCAAAATTTCATCAAATCGTTTGTTGTAATTAACAAAAAGAATATCGTCTTCATTCAGATTTAAAATAACATGTTCAACATCTTCAATATCAACAATAATACGCCTAATATACGGTTTGTCAACAATAGATTTTTGAATAACTAGATAAGGAGTGAATCGTCTGACCATTTTGTGTTGTTAATAAATGATAATTAATGTTTAATTAGTATTTATTAGAAAATCAATTTTTTCTTGATAATCGTAGACGTAGTAACCTTTGGTAAACGTAGTAACCTTTGGTAAACGTAGTAACCTTTGGTAAACGTAGTAACCTTTGGTAGACGTAGTAACCTTTGGTTAGGTTTGAAAGGTTTAGTTTTTACCAAGCATCTTGAGATTTGACAGTCACACGCATCAAATCCACTTTTTCTCTCATAACACCTTGTTCTGGAAGTAGAACAAATTCTGTCAAATCAGTATGACAGAGATTTGGAATGTCCTTCTTCTTTTTCAATGAAGACAATATTTTGTTGATTTTTTCTTGTGATTCTTTCAAGTTCATCAATGACACTTCAATATCCTTCTTCAACAAGACTATATTGAATGTCTGACCAACTTCAATAGTCTCATCTTCTTCTTCTGATTCAACTTCTTCATGATTGTCAACCTCAACTTCAGCAACCTCATTGAATTTCCTGAAATGTTGTCTTGGACCTTTAACCATTGTTGTGTTTAATTATGATTATTATTCTTTAAATTAAATGGTGTCGAAATCAATTTTTTTTAGACAAAAATGAATAAATTGTAGAGTATCGCCTTCAGATCATTTTTTATTTGTGATGTCTTGTTTTCCAGTACTTCGATATTGACGATATCTTTCTTAAATTTTTCGTATTGGTGAGAGATAGCAACAAGATTATCATTGTTTTTGATGAGCTTATTTTTTGGAAAAGTTTGTTGTGCGCTAGTTAACATCAATTCTGTACTTTCTAATTCTTTGTAGAGAACAGAATACCAAATAAGATTTTTTAAGAAATTACTAGTATGTGATTGTAAACAAGTTGTCAATTTAACATTATCCAAGTCATTCAAATAAGAATAATATTCAGTAAAAATATCTAACACTGCTGGATACTTCTGGAAAAATTTGTTAATAAAGAAATTCTTGTCCTCAATGATTTCAATCAAATGTTCAATTTGAACATATCCCTCATCACTCTCAGAAAAATGATTTGATTGAATTGACTTGACGTCGTTTATTAATATCTTAACATTACCATGACTCATTTTTATCTAATAACTATTATAATTATTTTAATCAATTTTTTCACGAAAAAACTGATTTTCTAATGTCATAGTATTAGGTGATAAATTCAAACATTCGACATGGAACTCGACATCAATGTCATGAACAAATGTCTCGAGGAAAATAAATACCAATCACTTGGGCTTGATATCAAAGTGAGTCGAATTTTGAGAGATGAAAAAGATGTTTCAGAGAAAGAACAGTATTTTTGTGTCAAAGTCTATGAGTATTATTTTCGATTTGATATCTGTGAGTCAATACAGATTTTCATTCGTCAATCATCAAAAATTGATCAAAAACTCATTCTACAAGTGCATACTGATCATTATTATTTATGTGAAAAGGAATTGAAAAACGCCAAGATTATTGCTAAAAAAACAGAAGATAAAATTAAAAATCTAACTGATCAAATCACCAAAAATAGTAGCATCATTGCATCAATGACTTCAAACGTTTCAAATGATAAATATCAAAATATGTTTGATACTTTTTTTGAGAAACCCTGTAGTATTGAACTTTTTAATATTGATGTTAGTAAGATCATTAAATTTTTTATCACTCAATTGGCAACGACACTCTATGCAGGCATGATGGCGTCATTTCATAAAACAAGGAATTTTGTTGCTAAAAAACAAACAAAACCACTTGCTAGCATGCATATTTCTCGTGTGAATGAAAGAATAGTTGTCAAATTAATGGGACGTGCGTTAACACCAATGTGTCCGGAATTTGATTTAGTTTCTCTTGTACTACAAATATTTGAATCAGGATTTAATATTAGTCTCCCCATTGATTGTGATTCCGAACTATATGCCATCTATTTTTGTGATTTAATGGGATGTACGATTAAAGATGAATCACTTCAAAAAATCAAAGATGGTCAAAAACGATTGCATTATCTTGATTTCGACTTAAGACAAGAACCTGTCCATGAGAAAGTAACAATTGATTATCTTGTTGATTTACTTTGGTAATTTTTCTGAAAAACACCATTATATATAAATGTCAGCTCCCTATCCCGGTGTTTATTATACTAATACCGATACCCCACCTTTTGTTGAAAGACTTCCTAACCAATCAATGAGATATCCACCCTGGACATTCTCACAATATCCTTCAGCTGATCATCAAGTACGTGTCAAATTTAATGGTCCTCATGGATATAATGAACCATTACTCCAAACAATGTCACCATATCTCGGAGTAGTGACATATCCTGCAAATGCACAACCAATTTCAGGTTATCAGGAACCACGTTATCCACAACAACAATACCAACAATACGAACAACAACCACAATACCAACAAAGAAATAGACCAAATGTTGTTGTTGATGTCAGAGTTAATGGTTTTTCACAAAATTCGAATAATCTTCCTGCTTATCCAATTACAAGTTCAACACCTAGTCCTTATTTATTAGGATATATTGGTATGGGCTCATTGTATTAAAAACTAACGAACACTAAAAGTGTAAAAAAATTGAATTTTCGATACCTCAAAATTTTCACGAGACTGAAAGTCAAAATTTTCACGAGACTGAAAGTCAAAATTTTCACGAGACTGAAAGTCGATTGAAATATTTTGTTTTCGATTGAAATATTTTGTTTTCGATTGAAATATTTTGTTTTCGATTGAAATATTTTGTTTTCAAATTGCAATTTGTTTCATTCGACTTGCCACAGGTTGCTCCGCTTACAGTCTTATGAAAAAATTGAATTTCTCCTCACGTCTAAATTACATTTTGTTTCATTCGACTTGGTAGTCTTATGAAAAAATTGATTTCCCCTCACGTTTAAATTACATTTTGTTTCATTCGACTTGACAGTCTTATGAAAAAATTGATTTCCGTAGTACCTACTAAATGCAATGAGGAAAATACCTAGTTTAACATTAAATATACATCTTGACAAAAGAATGAGAGGTAGAAAGAATTTCTATCAGAATAAAACGTGTAAGAGGACCATCAGGGTGTTGTCTGAGAATAACAGGACATTGTTTGCGGATGATACTCCGGTTGGTAACAAGAATGATTTACTACATTTTTTGTTCCAGCAAAAACAAGAACCTGATCAATCTCGAGTCATTTATTTTCTTTACTTTCCAGAACTGTCCAAAGGTGACCAGATTGTTTGTAAGATTGGATATGCCATGGATCTTGCCTCTCGTGTCAAATCTATTGAGAGTTCTTACAAACAAAAAGTCATTGTCGTCAATGCGATCAGTGTTATGTCAATCATTGATGAAACACAATTTCATCGTCTCTGTCGCACCAAATTTCCTTATCTTGTTTATGGTGACAAGATTGGCAAATCATTTCGACGAGAAATGTACCTATTTCATCCATCATTGTACCGTTTCTATTCACTCTTCTGTTCGAAATTCATCGGATCAAGTGTTGCTAAGAAGATTGAATACGACTAATATTTTAATTTCTAAAAATTTAAAAATTAAAATTACTTCTTCTTCTTTTTGGTCTCAATAAGAATCTCAGGTAATGGGTTCTTCTTTGGCCTACCCCTACCTCTTTTGATAGGTTGAGCTTTGATGGGTTTCTTAACTACTCTTTTAGGAAGAGGTTCATCTTCACTCGATGGTTCTGATGGTATATCTGAATCTGAAACAACTTTCTTCAATTGTGCACCCTTCTTAGGAACAGGTTTTTTAGAAGATTTCTTCGGTGGTTCTTCCTCTGATTCTGAAGGTTCACTAGCAGAAAATAAATCATCAGAATCTTCCTTTTTACCTTTCTTCTTAGGCTTTTCTTCCTCTTCTTCTTCGCTTTCTTCATCAGATGATTCATCTTTCTTACCTTTCTTTTTAGGTTCGTCTTCTTCTTCTTCGCTTTCTTCATCAGATGATTCGTCTTTCTTGCCTTTCTTTTTAGGTTCGTCTTCTTCTTCGCTTTCTTCATCAGATGATTCATCTTTCTTTTTGGGTTCGTCTTCTTCTTCACTTTCTTCATCAGATGATTCGTCTTTCTTACCTTTCTTTTTTGGTTTTTCCTCCTCAGAACTTTCTTCATCAGATGATTCATCTTTCTTACTTTTCTTCTTCGGTTTTTCCTCCTCAGAACTTTCTTCATCAGATGATTTATCTTTTTTACCTTTCTTTTTAGGTGTATCCAATGAATTTCCGGAATCAGATTCAGAAATATATTTTTTATTTTTCTTGCCATCCAATTTATTAATGAATGATTTCTTGTTTGACTTTTTTGCTTTCGGTTCTGGTTCATATGACACATTAACACGAACAACATCATCAAATTTGTAATTGTAAAGTAATTTTACAAATGTGTTCTGATCATCTTTACTCAAATCAGAAAATGTTGTTGGTGGGTGATCTGTAACATTGACTTTTCTGAGAACTAATTCGTCATTCTCAATGGCAAATTCATCTGTTGCACCATCTGCGTATTCGGCATAAATATCCTGTAAAATATATGAAACGTCACGGTATTTATTACTTGTGTAATTGTAATCTCTCTGCACAGTAATAATAGAATCATTATTACCTGCTAATCCCTTGTCAACTAAACATTTCTGAATATGATACCACAATGGATTATTCGGAGTATCAATCGTCATCGATCTCAAATTAATATACCATTTTCTAGTTGAATTGACAATAAATGATGATAATCGTGACATTGGTTAATAATGTTATTATTAATTTAGTTTTAATCAATTTTTTTCCGAGACTGATAAGTCGAGAAAAACAAATTGTAAACGTAGTAACTTGTGGAAAGTGGAATACTTCAATTTTTTTCACAACATTTGTTATGAAAAAAATATTATTCTGAAACATCTAGAAAGGCACGTGATTTTTTAATTGTTATGGGTTGTCTTGTAATTTTTCCGATTGTCTTAAACATCATCAATAATGACAACAATTCTATTATTCTAACAGCAAAATGAAAATAGAACAAATTTAAAAATGCCAATGATTTAGTCAAATTTGAAATATTAAAAACATGTGAATCATTTTCAAAATGGTAACATTCAAGATTAATACATAACATCATAATTTTGAAAAGGATGACATACGGATTGACACGTGTTTCATAATCAATCGGTATTAAAATTAGTAATGGTGATAAATAATAAATCATATTTGGATAAATATCAAATTTTATATGACAATGATAGACAATATCTTGACTGAAATTTTTGTCATTTTCATGAAAATAATTTGAAATTAACGATGCGAAAACTAAAAATAAAGTCATGTAAGGAAAAATTCTAAAAATGATGTAGTTAGCATCCTTGTTAATTTTTTCAGAATATTCAAATGCTTTTGTCATGTTTATTTAATTGTATCTAGTTATTACAATTAAATAATTCAATTTTTTTCTAAGCCTTTAAATCGAAAGAAACAAATTGTAGACGTAGTAATACCTTCGGTCCTTTGGTAGACGTTCAATTTTTTTAGAAAATTATTTTGCCAATTGATCACGATACGTATCATATGTACGTAATTGTTTTTCGAATCCACTATTTGGTTGAATGATTGACCGTGCTTTCTTGACAAATTCATAGGCTTTGTCATAAGTGATAGCATATTTTTTCATTAGATAATAGATGATAAGACTAGATGATCGACTAATTCCTGCCATACAATGAACAAGAACAGATCCATTTGTTTCAGTGAGATATTTATTCATCCAATAATATCCAATTTCAATCATTGGTAGTCCTTGAAATGTGACTGGATTTGTTCTTGATTGGACATTGCTCTCGTTATTCCAATATCCATTATTGTTAATTTCAGTCTTCACCATTGGGTTTTTGCTAATCTGAATACTGTTTTCCTTCCAGAGATTTTCTTCAGGAACATCCATATATGGTAAGTAAATGATCGTCAAATTAGGAAAATTGACTTTAAGAGGTTGATGATACTGATCAACATATTTACGATCGACACAACAAATAATTAATTTGATGTTTAAATTTTCAATTTCATACATAATATTTGGATCATACAATTCATTGGTGCCACTTAAAAAAATACGATTAGTTATTTGGCTCAAAACCATGACTTATACTTATAGTACGACCGTAAAAAAATTCAGTGATATCATGCTGGATTCTCCAGCCTGATTGCTGGCGTCCGCAGCGATCATGACATTAGAAATAACAATTATATTGAAGAATCCAATCTACCAATGTCAGTAGTGATAATGCTGGTGGATCCAACCTACCATGAAAAATTATTATATATAATTAATCTTTAATAATGATCGTAATTATTATCCTGATGACTATATTATTTGTGTTCAAAAATTGGTTTAAATCACTTAAAATTATTGAACCACTTTATTCACTTGAACTAACTACAGTCAAGGATACATTAACAACATTTTATCGTCAAGCACAAATCGGAATAACAAAATTATACACAAACATATCGTCATTTATCAATTTCGAATCACAACAAATTGATAATTTCTACATTCCAACACTCGTCGATAAAGGAAAGCAAATAATAGATGAAACAAAAATAAAAGTTAACAAAGATATTCAATTGCTTGATCTTGAAGTTAAAAGCTTTCAAAATAGATCAGCTTTGGGTGTTTATGAAAATTTTGCTGATTCACCGATACGATTAATCAGATCTGGTGATTTGACATCAGTACGTGAAATTAATCCTCATCCAGTCGTATTACCGACTACTAAAATTGTGAGATGTTCTCATCATACTGATAATCAATTACGAGCAAGTAGAATGTTTGATGAAACGATAGCAAAAATTCCGGCTATTGATTTTGATGGTCATCATTTTACGATTGATGTACCTGTCGTCTTTTATATTACAGATCCTGAGTTAGTTAAATCTGATGCCAAACAACCATATATTGATAAACGTGTTGCTGAAATAATAGTTAACATCAATAAATGCTATAATGCGGGTTATTATGACAATGTGACACCTAATCGTATTATTGCATTGTATAGTCAAATATTTAAAGGGACTTCAACTGAGGCTACAAGAGCAAAAGCATATTTTGAAAAGAAAATTGAAGTCTTGAATAAAGTGAGTGTGAAATGGAATTTTACTCTTCTTAAAATTATCAAGAGAACCGATATCGATATTCCATTTAGTGATGATTCTGCTCAACGTGCCAAAATCAGTGCTTTATGTCCTCCAGTAACAAGTCAATTGTTAGAGCTTGATATCATTGTTCCTTATTCCTTGGCAACGGGTGCAATTCTAGGTATTGCCCAATTTCCATTTAATGATAGTGGTGTTATTGATCATCAAGTATTTATCAATAGTTTCATTTTCAACAAATCGTTTACGGATTATGACGAAGATAAAACATTTGTTCATGAAATAGGCCATCATTTTGGACTCTTACACACTTTTGATAATATTTCATATCAAATCAATACTGAAATGAAAAATCAGGGTTTTGCTTCACTTCCAAATGAAAGCATCAATGGTGATTTAATTGCAGATACTCAAGAACAAGGTAATCCAACATTTGGTACAATTAATCCAAATCCCACGAACCAATTAGGTTATGCAAATTACCAAAAATGCCTAGTTAATCCATCGACATTCGATAATTTCAATAATTTTATGGATTATACAGATGATGATCAAATGTTCTATTTTACTGAAGATCAACATAAACGACTCATCTATGCTGTCACATGTTTTTTCCCTGCTCTGATAACAGTCACACCAAAAACAAATCAACGCCAATCTGCTAGTATTAACAAACGCCTAGATTCTGAGGAAGCTGTGATAAAGGAATAAGATCTAATTTACTCAAAATGTTTTGGGATAACTTAGATAAAAAGAAACAATACCTTCTTCCTGCTCATTTTAGTTTTTGTAATCTTAAACAAAATACATTCGAACTCATCCATCAATTACTCATCGACCATCTTGACAATGATGAATGTGTCCGCAAAGAATATCATCGAGATTACATTTATTGGTTTTTTAAAACAACTCGTGAAGAATATTGTCTCGGATTATTACACAAAGATATTCTTGTCGGTGTCTTATTATTAACATTTGTCAAATACCATGTTAATCATAAATTCGAATGGATACCTGTTGCTTGGAAATTTTGTTTGCAAGAAAATTATCGTCAAAAACAACTTAGTTTAGCCATGTTAAATGAAATGAAAAATAGAGTCGAATCGAATAATATCCATAAAATTATTTTCGAAGACCAAAAACAAAGAATTACCCCTTGTTTCCAAATTAGTCTTGCCAATATTCCTGTCAATTATCATAAATTAAAACAATTAAATTTAATTGATGGTGATACTGAAGAATTAATTAATGGTGATTTTCATTTAATGAAGGAGACTGATGTTTCAATCATAACAGAAAAATTGAATCAATTTAACCATTGTTATCAAGTAGCACCATGGATGGATGATGATCAGACTAAAAATTTCTTATTACCCCGAAAAAACGTTGTGTATACGTTTGTGAAGAAAAACGATAATGTGATTACTGATATGATTTCATTCTATTTTTATTACATGAATCTAATGGACGAGAACGAAAAAATAGTTGTAGCACATCTTGGTATGTATTTCTTTGCGACAATGACACTCGAAAAAATGATCAATGCTGTTAAATCGAATCTCAAATATTATGGTTTTGATCAAATATCCTATCACGAATATGGTCAATGTGAAAAATTAAATTTGGTCTCCTATGAGACGAATGATATTTGTTATTATGCAATGCATGGATGCAAGGATATAATAACTGATTTTAATGCTTTTTGTTTTATTCCGATTTAAAAAAATCGATCGGATTGTTTAGGTTTGTGACAACCACATGGAGGAGGAGGTCTAGGTTTCTGGCAACCACAATCACAAGGGGGATCATAAGGATATTTTGGTTTCTTGCAACAAACACTTCCTTTTAGTCCTTGAAAATTACAAGACAGTTTCTCCAATGAATCACCAACATAAATGATACTATTTGAAACAGATCTGACATCTTCAACAATTGAGTTATTAATCGTTTCAACAATAGTAACAATTGTGTCTGCAACATTACCAACAACGGTATTAATGACAGTACCAGTTGCCTCAGTAACATCGGTAATAATATTAGAAGCATAACCGACTCCTAAAACACCTTTAGCCGTTACACCTGCACCAATGGATGCACTTTCTAAAGCCATATCTGACAAATTTGTGATAACAGCACATCTAAATCCAGACATTATTAATTATAACATAATTTTTAAATAGCTAAATGTATCACCCAATGATGACAAAATTTATTTTGTTTCATTAATAACTTCTTTAATGAATTTATGCAATAAATCATTCATGACTTCTTCGGGTTTATCGTCTTTTCTTCTCACAAAATAATCAGGATGATTCTGGTAAAAATCAATAATATAATTATTGACGTATGATTTTTTAGAAATAGTTTTTGTATGTTTCAAGAATTTTGCTGTGATCGTAATTGCTTTGATTAAATTCTTCTTGATCGAACGGCTATTTCCAGGTGTTTGTTTAATAGTCACTTGTAATAATGCTCGAATGAAATGAAAATTAGCCCCATATGTCCTAAAATCCTTGATCGTAAATTCATCTCCCATATTGTTTTTAATGTAGTCGTTGAGATCTTTGTCGCTAACAGGATAAATGCGATATTTACCAAATCGATCAGTTGTCGTATATTGAAACAATCGATCACCTTCTAATTTGAGTAACATCATGATTTGATTGACATAAAACTGATTCTTAATGACGTAATCTAAACGTTGATTTGATTTACCCTTGAATTTGAGATGAACGACATGGTTAATAATTTTGACGTGTTTTTTTCTCATACTTGATATACCATATGATTTATTTTCGCGTGCAAATATTTCTTTTCCAACACGAAAATAATAGTCATAGACTAAGAGAAGCATCGTTGCCACAACTGCATCCTTTTCATACAAGGGTTTATGTGCGTCAACAATAAGTTTCTTGCGGAATTTTTCGATCTTACTACTGAAATGGGATAATCGGATGAACTTTTGTTTTTCTGCTTTTCCAATATGAATCAAATGATACTTATACTGTTTCCGTCCCTTAGAATCATAGCCTGTCGCTTGTATGGGGGATTCGGTGTCACGACTGATCCAAACATTTGTCCAAGCAGGTGGTATTTTGAGTAATTTGATTCGTTGTAAATCTTTGTCTGTGACTGGTGATTTGGTGCTAACATAAGAGTATTCGTAAGAATGATCACCTTTTTTTCTGATAATTCCATTATTGTAATTGACAATATCATATGGTGGTTTATCATGAGAACCACCGTATAATATCGAATATAAAAGTGACATTTATTAATCGTTCTATTTTTTAATTTTCGATGTATTTATAAACAAGAATGGATCCGTTTAATACTCGAAATATTCAGACACCGAATTATAATTTGCGATCAGGAAGAACAGCTGTGAGAACCCCTGGTAGTAATATGCCATCGAAAACAGCACCACCAGTGACAAAGGCAGAAGATGTGATTGCTAAAATTAATGAGTCAAAGGGTCAAAACAAATATATTGTTCTCTTTATTCATGGTTGTCAACCTTCGAAAAATGCAATGACTTTGTTGAATGGGGCACAGAAACAATATGAGAGATTTGATGTCCAGCCTTTCAGATCTGACTTGTTTGCTCTATTAAATAAACATGCGAGTGAATATCAATTTAATACTAGTCAAACAAGTGTTCCTGTTATCTTTTTTTCTGGAATATTTATTGGTGGTTATGATGAATTAAAGAAGTTTAGAGAACCTAAAATTTAGATTTAAAATGTCGATCTGTTTTTCGAAACATTTTAAATGATGATGGTGATGGCAAATTAATCATATTAGGTATATATATCTCTTGATTTTTTTTAACTTTCTTTGTTTTTATATTTTTTCTTTTTTTCGAATGATCCTGATGGACATCAGGATACCTTGTTTTACGATGATCAAGATACCTCGTTTTACGAGGATACTTTGTGTTGATTCGATGAGGTTTACTTCCTCCGATTACCATTGAATGATTGTGTACTTTCCTTATTTTGATAACGACATGTTGCTTTTTTTTAGTAAACAACTGGTTATCCAATGGTCTCTCATAAATATTACTTTTAAACATGAGATACTCTTGTCGAAGGTTATTTTTACATTATACAAATATTTATCAATTTTTATTGATAAATATTTTACTTAATATGTTTAATCATCATCATCGGATGAATCATCCTTCTTCTTGGCTTTTCCTCCCTTCTTTGGCTTGGCCTTTTCATCATCGGAACCTTCGGAATCAGAATCGTCCTTCTTCTTTCCTCCCTTCTTCTTGGGCTTATCGTCCTCAGAATCAGAATCATCCTTCTTAGCAGGCTTCTTCTTAGGCTTGTCGTCCTCAGAATCAGAATCGTCCTTCTTCTTGCCTCCCTTCTTCTTGGGCTTATCATCTTCAGAATCAGAATCATTCTTCTTAGCAGGCTTCTTCTTGGGCTTATCGTCCTCAGAATCTGAGTCGTCCTTCTTACCACCCTTCTTCTTTGGCTTATCATCCTCAGAATCAGAATCATTCTTCTTTCCTCCCTTCTTCTTCGGCTTATCGTCTTCAGAATCAGAATCATCCTTCTTAGCAGGCTTCTTCTTGGGCTTATCGTCCTCTGAATCAGAATCGTTCTTCTTGGTTGGCTTCTTCTTTGGCTTATCGTCCTCAGAATCAGAATCGTTCTTCTTGCTACTAGATCCCTTCTTCTTGGGCTTCTCATCATCGGAATCATCAATGTCAGCCTTCTTCTTAATCTTGTCAGAAATATCTGACTGAAGTGTCTTTGACAAATGCTCGATGTTAATGGAAACCATTTGAGCGATGAGACCGTATTGTTGCTGAATCTTTTTGAGATCGCTGGCATCATCCTCCATAGTCAACTTCTTCAACTCCTTCAATGAAGGCAACTTCAAGCCAGACCACTTGTGCAACTTCTCGTTGGGTTCGCCCTTGCCATACTCATACTCAGCGACCATCTTGGTTGTTGGTGAATCGAAACTTTCCTTGCCCATGTTGTTTGTTAATCTGATTATTTATGTTATCTTTAAATATCAATCAATTTTTTTATCAATTTTTTTTAGACTCCAAAATGATCACCATGATAACTACCATGATAATAATCTTGGTAGTTAGTGAAAGGAAATTTTCCTGGTCCATGTTATTTATTAATTTGATTATTTATGTTATCTTCGAATGTCTAACAATCAATTTTTTTAGACTCCAAGGTAATTACCATGATTACAGGACGACTACTATGACGATTATAGGACGATTATAGGACGATTACAGGACGACTACTATGACGCTTGTATGACGACTACTATGACGACTACTATGACGACTACTATGACGACTACTATAACGATTGCAGGACGACTACTATGACGATTGCAAGACGACTACTATGACGATTGCAGGACGACTACTATGACGATTGCAGGACGACTACTATGACGATTGCAGGACGATTGCAGGACGATTGTAGGACGATTACTATGACGACTACTATGACGATTGCAGGACGATTGCAGGACGATTGTAGGACGATTACTATGACGACTACTATGACGCTTGTAGGACGACTATAATGATGTCGATAACTTAATTTACATCTTGCTATTTGTTTGATGATTAATTGACTAAATTAAATGATTGTAAATCGATCCTCACTTTACAGTTATTATTAAAATAAAAAATGTAAAACGCATAAATCACGATATATATGACAATTAAAAATCAAACAATTAGCAAGATGTAAATTAAGTTATTGTCATCATTATTGTCGTCTAGTAGTCGTCATTGTTATCGTCAATGTTGTCGTCTAGTAGTCGTCATTGTAGTCGTCTAGTAGTCGTCATTGTAGTCGTCTAGTAGTCGTCATTGTTGTCGTCATTGTTGTCGTCATTGTTGTCATCATTGTTGTCATCATTGTTGTCGACATTGTTGTCGTCTTGGTTCAATAATCGTTGGTCATATGATAATCAACGTCAGTACTTAGGTCATAAAATAATTATTCAATATAAGTTTATTCAAATGGAATCGTCCATTATTAATGAAACAACAAATGACAATTGGGATAATGAGGTAACTGAACAAACATGGGATGCGAATTATGAGATTCATATCGATTTTGATCATCAAGAAGACAAACAAAAGAAGAAACATTATCCACACGATAACCAAATTACCATTTATGTTGAAGATCTAATGAAAATGACTCTCAAAAATACCCTAGATGATAAAAATAGTGTCGATTGTATACAATACATCAAATGTGTTTTTTTGATTGCTAGTTTTATCAAAAATCACTTCAACAACCAAACAAACAAAAATAACCAACTAAAACGAATGGAAATCCATAATACATTACAATATGTCTATGGTCATCCTATCATTAAGGATCATCGAAACATTTATGGAATTATGCCCTATCTAAAATGGATCATGGACGCAACGAAATATTTGTCATTTCTTATCAAACAAGATTTCATGATTCAATATCAAACCACACCTTTCATAACTCGTCATTCATATCAATTCTGTCCTCATGGTGGTAACTGCAATGATTTTTATTTATTCGATAATCAATCAAGTACTGTTCATAGTGATAGAGGATCTCATCCAATTGCTGGTGTAAACCGTGATTGCGATAGAGGATCTCATCCAATTACTGGTGTAAACCGTGATTGCGAGTATCACCATTATATACATGCACTCTTACATAATGACATTAGCTCATTGTACCAGTTTTTAATGAAAAAGAATGAGCAAGAAGCTGTCAAATATAATACACAGTTCACAGAATTTGAAAATAAGTATGATGATATGGTTCATAAGATCAAATCAGTTGATTTGCAGTATGATGATTTCCATTACAGTGACCATTATTACAAAAATAATTCATATGGTGGTGATCGTTTTATCTTTACTGATTCTGAACTCGAAGAAATCAAGAGATCAATTGATACCATTCACTATGTGGCTGAACATATGTCATTAGAAATTATTCTGTATGAAAATATCCTTATTAAGACAAACATCAATAAAACTTCTTCACATGATATTAATAAATATCATCGGAACAATATACAAAAACACGTTTCAGCTGAGGTCATTTAATTAGGTATTTTGTTTTCTTGATAAAAACAAGTCATCTTCAAACAAAACAGCATGATCACCTTCATTTTTAACCGGATCATCATATTCATTCAACATTTCAATTAACAAATCCTTCACTTTCTCAAATTCAGGTTTTGCTTCATTATCTTCAGAATGAAACATATTAAAGATCAAAAATTTCAATTTAAATTCAGGATTGACACTATCTTCATGCAATTTACCAGCCACAATGTCAGTCATCATTCCCAGAAATGACTTGTAATCCTGTTCAAACATATCAGTCGTGTAATTCTTCGGATCTTTTGTCTCTTCAATATTGACAACCGATTGCTGAACCTGATTTTCAGTAAATGGAATCCATTTTTCACGTGGTCCTGACTTCAAAATAACATCTTTGTCAGCAACTTCAACATTTTCACGAGGTTTCGGAACACTCTTGATCACTTTCTTAACAACTTCTTCTTGTTGTGGCGCTTGCTCAGTTCTAGGAGGTACAATTTTATTAATTCTCTTAGTGACAACGTGTCTCTTCGTTTCTGATTTGTTTTTATTTAACAAATCAAAAATCTCCTCATCAATATCAATGTATTTGGTTTCTCCTGTCTCTGTACGTAGACGACCAGTTTCTATATTGAAATCATCATATTTCTTGACTGCAATACCATTAATCAGTTTAATAATGTTAAATTGACTATCACTACCACCAAGAATCATTCTGAAATAAGCATCCATACAATCACTCATGGTATCATACAATTGGTATCCTGCTCCAGAAATAAAAAGATATCCATTCAAAAACATCTTATGACTTATGATTAGTTATATCATTTAATATTCAATTGAACACACTTGATTGATTTTAAAAAATTTGAAATGTTATTGGTCTCTTTATGTTATTGATTTGACAGTTGTTTGCAATTGACAACTTGACCTTACTGACGTTTCGACTTGACTGACGTTTTGGCTTGATTGACTTTACGACTTGACTGACGTTTCAACTTGACTGACTTTACGGTCTTTAAAAAAATTGAACCATTCCAGTTACAATTTGTTTTTCACGACCTTGCGGTCTTTAAAAAAAATTGAAAAAACAACTTCCTCTTGTATCCGAATCAATCTTAAGATTAACAAGTATATGCCCAGTGAATCGATCAGTGTTTCATACAAATCTGAAATGGACAACTCTAAAATCAGCGATGGAAACAACAGTGGTTTTCAATTGTCTGGTCTATATGATTCACAGAACTCACCGACATCTATCAATGATAGAACTCAGTATTTTAATCCGTCGAATACAGGTTATTTGCCGAATGTTCATACTGGATTCTATACTCAGAAGAGATAGGCATAATAAATCTATGAATTTGTAATCTTTGCTAATTAATTCTATTTTTTTAAATAAAATTAATTACTTTGCATCAGTACTGAAGTTTCTCAACCAATCTGAATTGTTAATCCAAGGATCATCCAACAATTCTTGAGCAGATGCTCTCTTTTTTGGATCAATCTCGAGAAGTTTTCCCAAGAATCCCCATAACACATCGACTTCTTCAGCAGGCACTCTGAATTGTTCAACCAATCGTCTCTTCAATGGATATGGCTTGAATTCCCTCAAACCCTTCAAATGGTTGTTCCTATTCTCATCAAAGAGAACTGCCCTTCTTGGTGAACTCTCAATCATCCATGTCGGAATCTTACCAAATTGTTTCTCAATAAGATAAAGATGTTCGATATCAATATGACCATTCGAATCATCACAATCAATCAATTCATAACCTGTGATCAATCGGAACATTGAAATTCCAAGACCCCAGATATCAATCTTATCATCCCAATCCAATCCCATAATAACTTCAGGTGCTCTGATCATTCTTGGTGATACTTCTCTCTTTGAAGCATTGAGATCACTCTTCTTACGAGTCGAACCAAAATCAGTCAATGCAAGAATGATATGTCTCATTTGTTGTGTTGAGACAGTTTGTGTCGGCACCAGTGTTTCCTTGTCGACATTGAGTGGAACGGTGACAAAATCAGAAGTTGTGTCGCTATCCATGTCAATCATGTGTTTGACATTAATATCACTGGGAAAATCATCACGATCTTGTTGTCTTTTGTTGAGTTTCTCTTCTTTTGGTGCTTTCACTGTCTTAATTTTTTGTGTGCTTTGTTTCTTACTGGTTTCATCATCTTCATACTCGACATCTTCATCATCACTGTTATCATTGTCGAAATCATAAGCAAAAATGATTGAATTCAAGTAAGAAACAGCGATGTCTTCAATTTCCTTGTTATAAATATTATTCAATTTGGTGTATGCTCGAATATAGGCTTTTTCATTTTCCCATTGTTCTTTGTTCAATGCTTCATTCTTGGCAATAAATTTAGTTTTGATTTCAATGAGTTCTTCATTAATCTTCTTGCTACATTCAGTCCAATCATTCATCAATGCAGTATACATTGGATTACCACCACAATAAAGAATGTTTTCCAACTTAATATCTGTGTGAATATATCCCATTTTATTATGAATGAAATCAAGTGAAATAAGAATTTGTTTCACCATTTTCTTGACATATTGCATGTCAATACCACAACTGTAGATACCTTTTCTGATAATATTGTAAATTGATTGTTCATAAACTTCGAACACCATGCAATAATATGTCGTATCTTTAGCATTCTTAGAATCAACATTTGTGTCAATGTAAACGAAATTATCAAGTGCCAAGTTAATATGAACATCATCAGAATTGATTTTTTTAGAAATAATATATTGTTTCATCTCTTCCAAAAATTCTACTTCCCTCTTCCCACCAACATGAGACTCACAATTCTGAATTTTAATAGCATAAAATCTTTCCTTCTTCTTCGGATTATTCAAATCCTTAATATCGTAAGCCAAATAAACTTCAGCATTCGCTCCCTGACCAATCTTAATCAGCAAAATATACCGATTCTTCAAAAACTTACCAGGATGAAACAAAACATTTGTGTCAATCTTGAACGTTTCAAAATCATTCTCTTCTTCACCTTCATACTCATACTCACGGTCACGCTCACGAGACTTGGATGACGACATGTTTGTTATTACTTAGTACTCTAATTTGTATCTTTTATATCATTTATTTTTTTTTTCAATTTTTTTCTTGACTTATTGCTTGACGATCCTGTGCCTTATTCTCGACAATAACTTGCCTAATGTCTTGCCTAATGTCTTGCCTAATGTCTTGCCTAATGTCTTGCCTAATGTCTTGCCTAATGTCTTGCCTAATGTCTTGCATAATGTCTTGTCTAATATCTTGACAATAACTTGCCTAATGTCTTGACAATAGCTTGCCTTGTTAAAAGTGAGGATCGTTTTATTATCAAATTTATTAATCAAGATATTAGGCAAGCTATCGTCAAGATATTAGGCAAGTTATCGTCAAGATATTAGGCAAGCTATTGTCAAGATATTAGGCAATCTATCAATAAAATAACATTTATTGTAATATTATAATAAATTAAGTTGTCATACTTCTAACAAAATAAAAATAATCTTTATCATCAATAAAAATAATAGAAAAATTACCATCATGACGCAGTGTTACAGCTTTGTCAATTTTCAATTTTGACTGAAATAAATTTTCCACTTTACCAACAATGCATAAACATTGAATGATTTCATGATAATCAAATAATTCCTGGTATTCTAAATATCCTGTAAAATCATTTTCATGAAATAATATTGTTGCGATAAAAACATTAAAATCCAATTCGAAATCGGTTTTCTTGTATTTGTATGTCATCACTTCTCCATCGCCACATACTTGAATACCTCTGTTTTGTTCTAACGTAAAGGCAACATCAAAATGTTCATGTTGAATTTCTTTGACAGGTATGACAACTTTATTTTTAATTTTCTCATACAATAAATCAATTATGTATTTTGCACAATTATCATTAATAAAATTATCAAAATACATTTTATTTTCATTATCCTCATAACCACAATAATTAATGTAAATGACTAAATATTTAAAATTTTCACCATATGCAATATGAATCGTCAGAAATGATCGTGTATATGCTAATCGGTAACCTTGGTAATTATCAACAATAAGATTTTTGATTGAAACAGAAAAAATATTAAGATATGTCTCCCACGAATCATATTCTGGAGCATTTTCAATTATAGGCAAATGATACCATTCTAAATAATTAACATTCTCATCTTCATTCAAAAAATCCCACTCAGAATCAAATTTAACAATCCATTCCCTGACATTATCTTCAATATTATTAGCATTATCATATTTGTAAATCAATAACTTAGAATTTTTCAATACAGTAAAATCATGCAATAAATTATCAGTGCTAATGAAATCCATTGTTTTTATGCAACAGACAAATAATGATCCAGCAACTCAAATAAGTTATTCACCAAACCAATCATGTAATTTATCGAGTAATTCATTATCAATTGATAATGTATTAATCATCTTCTTTTAACGATTCTTCAGTCTCCAAGCTCAGTGATTCATTCATGCTACTAACAACTGATTCTTTATCAGAATCATCATGAAATGAGGTATCCTGATGATCAATTTGCGAAGGATATTTCGAAATAAATGCTTTATATGCATTTTTATAGTCAACACCATATGGTTCCAAGAAATTTTGTAATTGTGCTAATGACATTGTAACATCTTTAGCGATTTTCTTTTCTAACAAATCAGCATACTTATCAATTTTCGGATGAAATCTCTCATTTTTGAAAATATTTTTGTAAACATGACGATAATATCTCACTATCTCATAATATTGCAACAATCCAATTTGCTTTGCCACATCAATTCTCCCTGGTCTAAAGAACGACTCATCCAAATGCTTTTTCAATCCTTCAATATTATTCGTTGTAATAAAAAACACCGTATTCGATTTCGTGCTAATACCATCTAGAATATTCAATAACGTCGATAATGATAATGCTTTAATCGGTTGTTGTTGTTGCGCTAACATTTGTTGTCTCTGCATGGTACTCGCAGAATTAACACCGGATTCATTCTGGATCGTCATATGATCAACGTCTTCAATGACAATAATACATTTGTTTGGTGCCTGTAAAATGGCCGTCTTCAATCCCTCATCATTCAAACTCGGCTGATTCAATGACAATAACCAAATTTCATATCCATACATAATACTCATTAATTTCACACATGTCGTTTTACCAGTTCCTGGAGGTCCATACAACAAATAACCACGACGATACGGTTTATTCTTAATCAAATACAAATCAGCATCATTCACAAATGTCTCAAAATCATCTAGAATGTCTTTCGTATCATCAGAAATAAAAGCAGTCTCAGGATCAATCTTGTTTAATTTCTTGATACGACACCATTTCCCCTGCATAAATTCAGCACATTGAAAATCATCTTCTAGTTTCGATTCAGGTATTTTCTTCTGACAATCATTGATGAAATCCTGAATTCGATCTTTGTCAAAAAATCGCGAACATTTGATCTCAAGTTTTGTCTCATCAATTTCCTTCAAATAAAAACAATAATTATTAAAAACAAAAGGAAATGGACTATTCAAATCAAGTTGTGCCTCAATTCGGTATTGCTTCTTATCATACAAATCATAACTCACTTCGTATGTCGATGTACCAATTGTTTGATACATATTCATCGCCTTTTTAATCGTCTTCAAATTCTTCGGATCTGTAATAATAACAGTCGTCAAAAATGTATCATCAAAGATTTTCTTCAATATTTCATAAATACTAACAACAATATACACTAATAATGTCCTAATTTCCGCACCAAAAAAATAAATAATCGCAATAAATGCAGGACCACCAGGAATTGTTGCGAGTTGATTAAATATTGCTAACTGCATCAACGCTTCCATTTTATATCATATTGATAGTTTTATTTTCATAAAAACATCAATATTACGAACTAGGACTGTTTCCCACACTTTTAATCTTCTGATCCAAATCTTCATTGTCAACCTTCAATGTATAACCATAAAGCATATTGTCCTTATGATTAAACCCAATCACACGTCTCTTGAAATATTCTTTCATGGCATTGTAATTCGGACATTTGTTATCAGTGTAATGTGCACGATACCATCTTTTCATACACACAAACAACGTCAACATCGGAATACATTTTTTCTGTGAATCAACTTGCTGAATATAATCACCAATGAAATCCTGGAACACATCACACTTCTTACGATATTCTTCAGTCGCTTGTCTCACTTCTTTCGGGTGTTTCAATCCATTTGTTCTGTATTCTTTGTAATATTTCAACAAGATCGCCATGAATGCCTCCTTCCATTCCGGAATCTTCTCAGACAATTCTTTATCTGCCCAATGATGATATAATGGCATACCGTGCTTCAAATATCTTCTGATTGTCTTCGGTTTCTCATCTGACTTCTTCACAAACTTCGCCAAAAATCGAATGGTCTTAATTCTCCTCCATGTACCATCATCATCAGCATTGATTTCAGGTAACTCATTACAAATCAAAAACAATTTACATTGTGGCTTGAAATAAATCGGCTCTCGATACAATGCTCTCGCCGTAATTTCATCACCACCCGTCAAAATTTTCATGAAACTAGTATTAATTTCATCTGTCGCCTTTGGTTCATCAAGTGGACAACACCGAACACCTTTTTTATCAGCCAATTCAGGTGATGCATTAGAAGAACCACCTCTTTTCTCAGTCAATAACCTGATATCCATGGGCTTGAAATACAATTGCAATGCATGTTTCAATAACTCCATAATTTTCGATTTTCCGTTACTACCACTTCCAGTCAAAACATAAATATTTTCCTCTCTAATCGATCCTTCGAGACACGTGGCTAACAATGTTAAGAAATATTTTCTGATTTTCTTCACTGGAAGAATTTTCTTGAGAAACGACTTGACTTCGATAATCATTTCATCATCGTCAGATAAATCAGGAAAATTGTAATCAACAAATTTCGTCACATAATCATCTGGACATCCTGGTCTGAATGTCATCGTCTCAAGATCCAAAACACCATTATCAAAACAGAACAATTTGCCATTTTCATCCAATCGCTCAGCAAATTTCGGATCATAAAACAATTCCTGACATTCTGCCATAATTCGATCTTTGTATCCATTATCACCGAATTTAGCCATTAATTTATGCAACCCTTCCGCCTTCTTCTTCGCAATATCTCTTTCATCATCGTCTTCTTTACCAGCCATAATCAAAAAAGCATGAATCACCATTTTATTAAAATCTTTCTTGATTTCAACCGAAATTTTTCTTCTCAGAGTGTAACCTCTCTCAATTTCCTTCCATCTATGACTCTCGAATTCATACCAAATATTTCCCTTCAGTGACGCACATCGAAACTGATGTCGATATTTTTCAAACATCACACGTGCAACAGAATAATGACTAGTATCTTTGGTATTTTTGAGAATAGCATCCATTTTTTCATCATGGTATTTCAGATATTTTTCAGGATTATCAGTTCGCGCCCAAAAATGCAATGATGACAAAGTAAAACCATACGATTTAAATTTCCTCCATCTCTTCTCACAATCACCTTTCTTGAATTTTTCCGGACACAATTGACTGAATTTAATCCAATCTTCTAGTAATCTATAATCAATATCATGCAAACACATACCAATTCGATTCCAATCACTATAGCCATCTGCTTTTTTTGGACTGATTAATGTCATTAACATCCTCGCTTCATTCACTTCATCACTATCACTCACTTTAATCGCACCAATATCATCACCCATCAATTTCAAGACCTCAATTTTATTCAAACCATCATTTTCCATTTGACTCTTGATTTCATTAATCTCCTTATGAAGATCAACTGGATCCATACCTTCATTGAATTCAGCACAATCATTCTTCCCAAAAAACTTTCTAATAGCCATTGTCGTCACTAAGAAACGAAGATCATTCTTCTTGGGAAAATAAATGTTAAACAATTCTTTATTGACATCTTGAAGATAGACTTTAGAAATAAGATAAGGAAACACATCTGGACCTTTTTGTGATCCATAAAGTAACCAACCGGTTTTATGAATAACACTCTTATCAAATATATCTTCTGGATCCGATTTCTCAGGAAAAAGTGGCAATTTATCAAAAAGTTTCTTTTCTTTCGCAATTTTAATAAATTCTGATCTCATTAAGAATTGTGTATCAGGTTTTGTACAAATATATGGATAGACAAAATGCAAACCATCATGATATTTACCACTTCTCAGAACTGGTTTCTTTTTTTCTGTGACAAAACAGATAATTTTCTGTGATGGAAGATCAAGAAATTTCATGATGACACTGTTATAAATTTTAATACACTTACGAACAAACGCATCAGTGTAATGACGTTTCTTGTTTTCTTTCGCTTGAACAAAATCAAAATCAATGACAATTGGACCCTGATTCTTATGTTTTTCAGTAATGAATAGTTTCACATCTGACTTCAAAGCATTCGTATACAAATTCAAAAACTCTGGATATTTATCCTCAGGAATATTATACAAACCTTTTGGATCACTCATCGATGTATGTGTCCACTCTACTTTTTTACCATAGACTTCATGATCATTCAAAAATAACCGGAGATTAGTGGCATCCTTATTTGACGACTTCGGACTTTTTACTTTTTCTGTCTTAGTCATTAATTATTCTAATTTTTTAAAGTTTGCAATTTTTAATCAATTTTTTTTTAAGACCACAGGTCGTAAAAACAAAGTGTAACAGGAACTGTTCAATTTTTTTTCAGGTTTGACGCTATTATTGTCATATTTCTGGGTTGTTTATTTTTTGACAATCTTACATATCATCGACATATTTCAGAATAATTTTTATCAATTAAAAAATGTTATAGTTAAAATTTTTTAATTTCAAGTTGTCCAAGATTGTTTACAGACTGTACAAATGAATTGTGAATTGTATTGTGGAGTGTGTGTCATGATGGCATCTCTAAGTTCTGGATTTTTATGTGTTTCACATTTTTTATTTTCGCAGATGTATGTGTGAGTGTGCAAGAATGTCGGATCTTTAATCAAATGTGTGTTATCAATCTTGTCACTCTGATCTTCAGTTCCTCCAAGTGAAACAGAATAGATGACTTCGCCTGACGTAATCGGTTCATAATGATAACACTGATAACAAATGTAATACGGACTATTATCTCTCTCTTCTTCGTCATCGATTTCTTTTTTATCGAAAAGTCGAGGATCTATTTTCTTGATCTTGGAAAGAATATCTGTTTTCTTCTTGCGAGACAACTCACTGAATGCAGAATAAGAATTCAAATCAGATAATGACAAACTCTTCAAATCTTCCTTTTCAATCTCTTCACCATTGTTAAATTTATCCAATAAATCATTGATCATCTCTGCACTCGTCTTACCACCCTTTTGTCTTGCCTTGAATAATTTAATATTCTGAGTAATATCATTGAAATTACCACATTTACGACAAAAACCCTGATTTGAATTTGACATCTTTCTGTTTACTTAGTTGTTTATATTTTTATAGTTATTTGCTGATCAAATTTTTCTAGGATTGTCAAGTTACCATAGAAAGTGTTATAATAAAATTTATGATCATTTTTACAAAACTAATTCGTGATGCAAATACAACTAAGTATAAGTGTGATAATACCAATACTGATCATTGCACACTCACCAGATGTAAATTCTGATTTATCTTTGACATAACAAGGTTCATCAATACCATTTTCTCGAATGACTGCATCCACTGTTTTTTCTTGCGAATCCTTGTACAAATAGAGTTTTCTTTCTTTATTGGAAATAATCATTTTTGGTTCAATTTTCTTGGTGATTTCCCAATATTTTATCGTCACATTCTTGTCAATCGTAACAAATGTCTCAACTGCACCTTGTTGATATGTTTTGTAATAGGTGTGTTCTGTATCTCCAATAATTACCTTTAATACTTGAGAATTGACTTTTGTTGAGAAACGACGAATGGATGAAAACATTTATTCTCATTAATATTAATAATAAGTTTTATTATCATTTTTTTTTACAAAAGTAAAAAAAAATGCACTCAATTAAAACAACGTGTACAACAACGTGTACCCTCCAATGAAAGCGAGGAGCACCAGTCCAAAACAGAAACAGATAATTGCACCATCATCACGTGTAAATCGTAATTTATCTTCGACATAATAAGGTTCATCAATACCATTTTCACGAAGAACACCAGATACTGTGTTTTCTTGCGACGT